>Ga0136558_1001274_pt1 | contig 13064 bp, 12 predicted proteins | sample AntRauTorckE6833_FD_101391 | JGI IMG/M metagenome (GOLD analysis project Ga0136558, IMG submission 101391) | Saline lake microbial communities from Rauer Islands, Antarctica - Metagenome Torckler E6 #833 | ecosystem: Environmental > Aquatic > Non-marine Saline and Alkaline > Saline | place...
CGCCGCCATCAGGGCCACCTTTGTCGATATATTTTTCATGTCGAAAGCTGACGTTGCCGTTTCCGCCATCGCCAGCTTTAATACGTACTGTTGCTGTGTCTATAAACATCAAGCAGTACTATAACAGATGTAAGTTGTTTTTATTAGTGGTAGATGTATTCGTAGTAACTTGCAGGCACCCAGTCGTTAGTGCTAGCTGCGTTACCCCAGCCAGCAAGACCGTTCATGTCTGAGTACTTAATCATACTGCGGTCAGAAGATACTTCTTCGACAACTCCGACGTGTCCTAGACCGCCACGGTCACTCTGGAATACTGCTCCAACCTTAGGTGTTCCGCCTACATAATAGCCTGCGGCTGCAGCTGAACTATCCCAAGTGTTTGCATTGCCCCATTGGTTGCCGACTTTGTTACCCAATTGACCAGCACGGTAGGCAGCCCAGTCAGTACACCAACCACGGCTGTATGTACTAGTTGAACCGTAGCCTGTGTAGTGCGTAAGGTAGGTATAACTCGACGAGCCACTGTAGCCTGTGTTGTACTGCACCGTCTCTGTAGCGCGTGCTACGTAGGCACTATAAAGTCTGTTTGTAGTAACAGGTGCTGGTTTGGTACCGCCAGGAACAATGACACTGTTTCCAGTCACTAAACCAGAGATCTCTAAATCGTTAAAGGCGACAAGGTCGTTTGCATCAGCAGTATATGTATCGGCTAACTTCTGCGGGGTATCACCATCAACCACCTTATGAAGGACACCATCTACTGGCAAGATAACTAGTTCTTGTCCGGCAGAAAGCACTTCTGTGTTGAGGTCGTTAGCCCATTTAATGGTGTCGGTTGTTACGTCATATTTTTTAGCAATATCACTAAGCGATTCACCTTCGGCAACTTTGTGGCTCTCAACATCTGCGCGTGATATATCGCTGGTAGCAATTACTTGGTTTTTGGCAACTATAGTAGTCTGTGGCTTAAATGAAAGTTCTAGATCACTTTCTGTGACAGCTTGTACCTTCTCGGTTTCTACAATATCGGCAAGCTGAGCAACCAACACACTAACTTCGCGCTCTGTGACATCGTCAAGAACAGGCGCTGAAGTTTCAGTTAGATTTAGATTTGCATTAAAACTTGCAGCATTTAGATCTACTTTATACGTGCTGACAAGCAAACCTACGATAGTAACTGCCATGGCAGTACGAACTACGTAAGGGTATGTTGATCGAATTTTCTTAAATGACGCTACTTTAGACGAAAGTTTATTACTCTTTAACAAAATTGTTTCCTTGATTGAAATTGAATTTTGTCCGTGTAAGTCAGGACTTACACTACGCTTTAAACCAAATGTACTAATGCAGTGCTCCTTGCTGCTGGTATATGCAGCTGACTATCGATTGCGCTCTGCCATGTAGGCAAGGGAATTTCGACCGTTCTTACACGTTTCCCTGTTCAACGACTCGATAGGTTATGAGTTGTAACCATCTCAGTCTCTAGGACTGTCCACCCGTCACCTCTCAGTAACAGAGTCAATCCTAACAAGAACTATACGCTGAGTCAAGAGGGTTTCACCCCTGTTTGTACTACTGTTAAATAAATACTACACAATAAATCTGAAATTTGTGTATGTATTCATAGTGCTTACGCTATATATAGCGTATAACAGTAGTAGCTAATCGAAATTTATCCGACAGTTCTCTGAGCAGTGCGCATCCACTGCCGCTTCGTGTTCGGCGAGAGTCCTAGAAAAATAGGTTGTGCCATCATCGCCCGTCACAAAAAACAAGAAATCGCCCTCTGCTGGATCTGCTACTGCTTTGAGCGCATCAATGGTGACGGCGCCTATTGGCCCCGGGGGGAGGCCTTTGACTCTTCTAGTGTTGTACGGAGAGTCAATAAACAGATCGTCTCGTACGCCTGCAAGTTCAGATGCATAACGGAATGTAGGGTCAGCATCGAGACGAATGTCGTCTTGTAGTCGCTTCAAATAAACTTGCGCTATCTGTTTTTGCAGTTCTGGATCGCTAATTTCTTGTTGTACGATGGACGCCAGAGTGACAGCCTCGAATACACTAAGATTTCGCGCCTTGAACTGTTGTATAAGATCAGGTGTGAGAGCATCTGACATTTCAGAAAGCGCAAGTTTGATGATTTCGTCAGGAGACTGACGAATACCCGCAATATAGGTATCTGGATACAAAAATCCCTCTAGACTCGCGTTTGGGGGTATATATTGCTCAACAGATGTGCCATACGAGCCACTTAGAGCCTCGCTAACGGCATTTTCTTCATAACCAGCATTCACTAACCGCTCTTGTATCCTATTGAGCGTAAAGCCTGGGATTATTGCTATAGAACGTATGACTGTATCGTCGCTGGTTAGTTTTTCGAAAATTTCAGGTGTATCCCATCCACTAGAAACTTCGTAGACTCCAAATTGCAAGGTTTCTTGTTGGTTAAGTTTTGCGTAGATGCGAAAGACGATATCTTCGCGAATTAAATCTGATTCTTCGAGCCTAGAGGCTATTGATTGCGTCGACTCGCCCTCGGTGATCTCGAACTGCACGAGTTCTGAATTTACGTCTCCAGATGGCCTCAATTGAAACCTATACCACGCGAATGTGCCTCCCACTATCAATAAACTCAGGGCGCTAACTAGTATCAATATGAGCCACCGTAGAGGCAGGTGAAGTCTACGACTTGCTTGTGAAGCCTCATTTTCGTAAGGCGAAGGAGGTAGCTCGATGTCCATCTACAGTACCTCCAGGTAGTCCTGCAGTATGACGCTTGCAGCCACGGCATCGATGTTTTCTTTTGTAGCGCCGAGCTCGCGCGCCCGGGCACTAGTACCTGCTTCGTCTTGCTGCTTGACTTCGAAATCTAGATTTTGGTTCAGCTCCTCGATAAATTTATAGGTAAGCTCTGTTTGTTCCGTGTCATCACCAGATAAGCTGCGCGGTATACCTACAACTATTTCACTAATGTTTTCTTGGCCGCAAATAGACTTTATTTCATCTATGGAGTTACTCGTGGAAACTGTTTTTAGGGGGTGGGCAATTTTTAGATTACTGCGCGCAATCGCTAAACCAACACGCTTCAAGCCGTAGTCTACCCCTAATCGGTTCACAATTCAGGATCGCTGATTTCAATAGTAATCTTATCTGCTGAACGAGGCATATTGCCTACCCAAAACGGCGATAGATCTATGCTGGACTCAACAATACCTGGTAGATTATCGGTTATATTTTTGGCTTCGCTGAATCGTAATTTTACTAATTGTTGTGCGAGCTCTTCGGTGTTTACGTTAGGGCCAGCTTTACCGTTCGCGATAATACCAACCACCGCGTTCGCTTGGCTCGACTTAACATCAGTCACTATGTTATCGATGCCCGTTTCGGCAATTGACTGCTGCTCTCCGACTTCCTCTTGATACAGCGCTGTTAGCAGTTGATCTAAGTCTGAGCGCGCAACACTGTATGCCACGCTCGTGGTGGTTACTGATACTTGCGTCTGATTTATTTCTGTGCCTACTGGTTGATCTAACTGCGGACCACTTACCGTGCTTGTGAGTGTCTCGTCGAATACATATGCATCATCTCCAGCTTCTTTTCTGATCTGTGCTAAAAAGTCTAAGGTTTCTTCGTTTTCCTCCAGTGAAGCAATGGCTCGCTCTACATCGCCTTCGGTGATAACTTTGACGATATCATTTGTACCGCCGCCCATTGGGCCAGCTTCGCCATAAACTCGATCTTGCAGGCTTTCATCTAGCCCTGGAATCGTGTAGTCATCGGCGCCGATATTGTAGCTATCCCCTGGGGCATCGGCAGTCATGGTGGCATTCGTTTCACTCGGACTCGAACAACTAAACAGGCCAATGTTGCAGCGAGGTAGCTCTACAGCTGTATTAAGACGATAGATCAATCCGTTACTGGCTTTAAAGCGAGTACTGGCAACTAAATCTCGCGACTGAAGGGTGTTGTTGTATATGGTAACGCTACCTGTCGCTTTATCGCCTTCGTTCTTTTCGCCGGTCGCTAGGACTTCGGAGCTATCGGTGTTCTCTATTTTTATAACTTCGCTCGGCAAAATGCGCTCGTCCACATCTAAATCGTCGGCGCTCTCATCGAGCGTGACGTCAAACTCTGCGCGTACATTTGTAGTTTGGCCTCGTAAGACAATGTCTGCACGTGGCATAACAAAAAATGCTTGCCACCACCCAATAATGAGCAGGGCCAACACGGCGATACCAATAAAAATTCGTTTCCTAAATCGTTCAAAATTTGGAAGCTTGGCTTTTGAAATTGGCGCTAGTTTTGGCTTTTTAGTGGAGGCTTTGTCTAGTTTTTCGGAATCTACCTCTGTCTCGGTTTCTTCGGCTGGTTTATCGCTGTCTATAACTAGCATTTCTTCAGTGCCTGCTCTACTTGCAGATGTAATAGTATCGCTCGGAATATCTGGCATACTGGATGATTCTGGAATTTCAGGTGGCGTGGTTAAGTTTTTTGCTACATACATCTCTAAGCCGCCGGCCAAACTCAAGAGCGCCGGATCGGTAGTCACAACCACGAGTTGTTTATTTTTATCATTAGCGGCTTTTTTTAGAAGCTTTAAGTTCACAACACTACTCAATACACTTGCACGCTTCGGAGGAACGAGCGCTACAATCTTAGTCTTCGCCTGCTTTAAACGCGCAATAATAGAAGTTATATCGTCTTCGACATCAATGTAAATTACATCTTTTTTCATATACTTAGGATCCTATTTAGTCGATCGCGCCACGTTTCATCGGTGTCTGCGAACTGTGCAGTATCATACCCAATTTTAAGCAAGCCCATCGCGGTAATCAAACTATGATCATTCACTTCACCGGTCGTGTCTGTAACATTTACGACTTCGCGGGGCTGAATATGTTTGACGGTTGGCTTCTTAGTGAATGCTAAATCTTCCTGCCAGGCTGTAGATTCTAGACGTTCTACGAGCATCTGTAAGCTCGAGCCTCCGCCACACAGCAAAATTCGCGGTGGCAGGTGGTCAAGTTGGGTAAATTCGCTTAGAGCAAGAGCTACGCCGTCAATCCAGACATCTAGAGTATTGGTGAGAGCACGTTTGATGGCTCGACCGTCTTTATCTTTTTCATTAATTTCGCTGGCACGTAACTTCATAGCTTCTGCTGACTCAAAATCGGTATCAAGTTCTTGGGCGATAGAATTTGTGAAACTACGTCCACCTATGCCAAACATTTTCGTACCTTCGACGCCACCGTCATTAACCACCGCAATATCTGTTGTGCCACCGCCGACGTCAATTAAGATTGCACTAAAATTATTATCAGCTTCACTTCTGGTTACAGACCGAGCCACTGCGTATGGCTCTGCGGACACGCTAATGAGGTTTAAATCTAGTTCTGTGGCGACACGCTCGAGCGCACCGATGTGGACCATGGGTGCAAATGCGGTAAATAACTGAATAGCAACATCGCCGCCCTGAAACCCAATAGGGTTCGTGACCTTGTAACCATCGACATTCACGTTGACCAGCGCTGAGTTAACTAAACGGATTTCTAGGCTGTCATTTCCCGATTCCCAAGCAAGCTGGGCTTTGGCCCGTTCTTCGGCGCGCGTGCGCACTTGACCCATGATATCTTCGAGTTCTTCCATTTCGAGTGACTCTTTGGCATCTTCGCGTTGATAACGAATCGTGGTTGTGGAGCCCTTCACAAGCTCACCTGCGAGACCAACGACTGCGTTGCGGGCGCTAACATTTGCCATATTCTCAGCAGTTGTCAGAGCGCGCTCGCAGTTTTCTACGACACCCGCAATGTCACTAATCGCACCAGAGTGCATATCGCTCAAACCTTGGCGTTCACGGCCCACGCCAATAATTTCGATTCTGTTTGCTTGCACTTCGCCGATCAAGACTTTGACAAATTCTGTACCAACATCAAGAGCTACCACGTAATCTGGTTTCTCGGTGCTAGCACTAGTTTGTAATTTCGACTTTATTTTATCGAGCATATGCGCTCCATTGTACCGCTTATGCTCATTTTACTCTAGTTAAGTTGTACGTAAGGTCTATACAAAACACCTGCTTCTTGTAGTTGGTCAAAGCTAGCACCCATAGGGAACATAGTCTCATCAGGAAGCCTATCAATACTATCTCGTAGCACCCTTCTGCCCTGCTCAGAGACTTCTTCGTATCCCATTACATAATCGCGCATCGCCAATCTGACAACCTCGTCAAAAACAGCATGATGAGGGTCAACTACCTCACCTTCTTCGAGCCTAATACATACCACGTTTGTGTCGTCTAGATGACAGCCAAGACGAGACAATTCAATTCCACAGCGCCAAATACTATTCTTTAAACCATTATCCTCGAGTTTTATAGATAGTGCAGTAATGCCGCCGCGAATTTTAGATTTTTCTCTGCTAAATACACCCTTTTCGTGCAATTCGGCAACAGATGATTTAACCACCTCCATAGACATTTACACCAACTTTGCTTTTATGCGCCTCACTCCAGCGCTTGAGGATTGTTCTTTAGCAATCTCAAAAACTGTACCGCCCTCTGCCAGCTCGCTCGTCTTATCTACGTGAGGGCCACCGCAGATTTCGAAACTGTAGGCATGGCCACTATTATCTTTCATTGAATACACCTTAACTGTATCGCCATATTTATCGCCAAATGCGCCGTATGCGCCCTTCTCCAGCGCCTCATCAGTTGGAAGCTCTTCGAAGCTAACACCTAAATCCATTGCTATTCGTTCATTCACAATAGCTTCGACTTGTTGCTTTTGCTCATCAGTCATCTTTTCAGGGTGTTCAAAGTCAAATCGCAGTCTATCTTCTGTGATATTGCTGCCACGTTGCAGGACGTGATCACCAAGCACCTCGCGCAAAGCGCGGTACATAAGGTGCGTTGCGGTGTGATATTTTTTATGGATATCGCTGTGACCACCTAAACCGCCCTTAAACTGGCCCTTAGTAGCAGAACGGGAGCGTTCTTTTTGTTCTTGCATAAGCCTGTCGAATTCATCGCGCCAATTTGCCTGAATTTCTATACTACTATTTTTTGCTTCTTCTTCGGTGAGTTCTATGGGGAATCCATAGGTGTCATATAGGGCAAAAGCGACTTCACCAGTTAAACCGTTAACCTCGGCCAATTTGGTAAACTCTCGAACACCTTTGCGCAGTGTTTGACGAAAAGCTTTTTCTTCTTTTTCGAGCGCCTGCAAGACAACGTCACGCCGCTGGGCAACTTCTGCGTAATCTTGGGCATAGGCATCAATAACAACAGGGGCAATTTGGGTTAAGAAGTTCTGTTCTATGCCAAGTTCGTGTGCAGCCCTAATCGCGCGGCGTAGTAAACGTCGGACAACATAGCCCTGTTCGTTATTGCTCGGCATTACACCATCAACGATTAGCCACACGCCTGCGCGTATGTGATCGGCGATAATACGCATAGGCTCGGTTGCGTCCTTGTACTTCTTGCCGCTCAACTCTTCGAGCTGTTCGATGATGGGCTTTAGCAGGCTAATTGCAAAGACGTCAGCATCATCGTTGGCAGCTGCCGCGATGCGCTCGAGCCCACCGCCGAAGTCCACGTTACGACGAGGAAGTTCATCGAACCCGCCATTTTCACGCTTGATGTACTGCATAAATACCGAGTTTCCGATTTCTAGAAACCGACCACAGTCACAATTTGGGTGGCAATACTCACCAAAACTTTTATCGTGCTCTATGTCGTCGAATAGGTAAAATACTTCGCTATCTGGCCCGCCTGGTTCGCCTGGCGCCATGTTGGCCGGTTCACCCTGACGACTCCACCAATTCTTAGATCCATCGTAATAAAAAATCCGAGCGTCTTGCATGCCAAGGCGACCACCGTCTGCTTCGCTGCCAACATCAACTATTATGTTATCAAGTTTTTTTGTGCTAAATAGTTCTTGCCATGTTTGTGCCGATTGAGTGTCTTTGGGTATACCAGCCTGCTCATCGCCCATAAAACACGTGACGTAAAGCTTACCTGCATCGAGACCAACAACATCAACAAAGAATTCAAAGAGGTGCTTAAGCTGATCTTCCTTAAAGTAATCACCCAAACTCCAATTTCCGAGCATTTCGAAAAATGTAGTATGACGATTGTCGCCAACTTCATCGATATCTTCGGCGCGCAAGCATGTTTGGCTGTTCACTAACCGTTTGCCCTCTGGATGATTGTCACCAAGTAAATATGGCACCAGCGGCTGCATGCCTGAACCCGTAAAAAGGGTGGTCGGGTCATCTTGAGGCACTACATTCGCGCGTGGGATTTGAGTGTGGCCGTGCTTTTTCTGAAAATCGAAAAAGGCTTGGCGGATATCACGTGTATTCATACCTGTTAGTTTAGCAGAAACAACAAAATTTTAAATTTAAGTGATTCACTTCCTTGGAGTGTAGGAGCTTTACTGGGCTAGTCTTTGTGCCTAAAGAAGATTGTGTTGATTTGTTTAGAGTTGTGGAATTTGTAATGGCTTGGTTCCTACTTGAATAGAAAAAATGCCCAAAACACCACAACGGTAAAGATAGCAAGTAAGATTAAGACAATCCTGGCTGCTTCGTGTTCCTTCATAGTGCTTATTTTGGCACACACCATGTATAACCTCCATGAAGGGAGTGCAAAATTTCTGTTTAACTACTGCGCCTCTGAGAGAACGCCTCCTCCAACGACTCGATTGTCTTCATAAACTACCACTGATTGTCCTGGACTTGCGGCGCGCACAGGATCGTGTAACTCACAAGACCACGTATCATGATCTTGTTTCAAGGTAGCTGGCAGGAGCTGACCCTGATGCCGCAAACGCACCTCATAGCCGCTATTGGTGCGTGGTGGACTGTTAATCCAATGCACTGACCGTAAAATTAAAGATGAAGACCATAATTTCTGATCCTGAATGTTGTTGGTCACGTATACGATATTCTTTTTCATATCTTTATGGGTGACGTAATATGGCAGACCACCTCCAACGCCTAAGCCGTGTCTTTGACCGATAGTATAAAAAATCGCACCGTCATGTTCACCGATTTCTGCTCCGTGTTGATCTATAATCGACCCAGATGATGCACTGACATACTGCTGTAAGAAGTCACGTATTCCGACCTTACCAACAAAACAAATACCTTGACTGTCCTTCTTCTTAGCAGTTACCAATCCGAACTCTGAAGCGAGTTCACGAATCTTAGATTTCTCAAATTCACCCGCTGGAAACAAGGTTTTTTGCAGCGCGCTCTCGGTGACCCTGTATAAAAAATATGTTTGATCTTTCCATGTATCGACGGCGGTCAATAGTTGACCATTCGTTGTACGTGCATAATGGCCGGTAGCAATTTTGTCAGCGCCGGCTTCAAGCGCAGCATCGAGAAATAGCTTAAATTTAACCTCTTGGTTACACATAATATCTGGGTTTGGTGTCTCGCCACGTTCGTACGTATCTATCATGTATTGTACGACTCTATCGCGGTACTCTATTTGGAAGTCGAACATATGAAACTCGATGCCAAGCTGTACCGCAACACGTTTCGCATCTTGAAAATCTTGCTCCCATGGACACTCCCAACCGGGGATATCCTGCGCCCAGTTCTTCATATACGCGCCCACAACTGTATAACCTTGCTGTTTGAGCAAGGCGGCCGTCGTAGAGCTATCTACACCACCGCTTAAACCGACAAATACTGTTTGCATAGCAATGTCATTTTACTGAATATATATTGTTTTGCCAGTGTTATTTAGCCATTTGACGATTGAGACGCTTGATGAGGCGTCGTTTTTCGAAGCTAAGCCCGATAGCAAAGGTCGCCGGAATGAACAGCATGGCAATATACATCGGCCAAATAATGTACTCACGCAAGATTGTAGCACCAACATCGGGGCCGTCGCCTGTTTGAGTTAGTCCTGCAACATCAGGGCCGTTGACAACCGCTGCAAGTTGCAAGAATGCAATCTGCCCATCTTGATCAACTGCCTTGACGGTCATACCATAACTGCCGGATCGCCCATAGATATGATCTACGTCAAACAAGCCAGAGCGAGTAATGCTGTAAATCGCGTCATCACTATTATCGCCCCAGGATACAGTTACGGCGTATGGTGGCTGCCCCCCGGAAATTCGTAGGGGCCAAATAAGCTTATCGCCCGGGTCGACGCCAATGGAAGCGTAGTTTGTTGTGAGAGTTAAGTCGTCTGGGACTGTTCCACCGCTAACAATGATGACCTCACGGATATACGTGATTGTCACAATGTTACTGCGCGGCCCTTCCTGATTAAGCGCATCGAATATTCTTATCTGGATACTGTTTTCCCCTGAAGCCAGGTCAATATTTACTTCAAAAGTTCCATCGCTACAAAGAGTAGAGCCAGCAAATACACCGTTTCGGTATACCTGAACTAACGTATCCTCGGGGCACGAACCACGCACTGGCAATGGAATACCTTCCACTTGCAACCCGTTTGCAGGGCTAGTAATGACTGCAGGTGTTGTCGGGGGCGGGCCTTCTACCTTTCCTTCGAGACCGACCGATCCACTTTGAGGATTGGTAACAGTCTGGGCTGAAGCCACCAGTGGCGCCATTAAAATTAAGACAAAGGTAATTAGCGCCATAGCGGCATGTACAATTTCGTGCCAAGTTTTCGTCTGTTTGTAATTTTTCATTTTTTTGTTTAAGCTATCGTAGCTTTATTCTAACACGAGCACTATGTATATGAGAAATATCAACTAACGGCGACGGCTTTTAGCAACTATTTTATCGTTATATCGAGTTACGAGGATCCGTCCGCCGAATATAATCACCGCCAAGCCAAGAACAGCAGGGACAATAACCTTATAAGGTAGAACCCAGAATGTATCTGAGACATTTATTATATCTCCGCCGCCGCCGTACGAAATTGTACCTTCAACCGTGTATCTTCCCAGATAAAATCTATCACCCAGTGAAGTTTCGAATCTACGTATGCTATCAGGTAGCACGTTCCCGAAAACGTCATTTAACTGGTAGGATTGCACTTCGCTGCCAAAAGTATTTTTAAGCTTTAAAGACCCAAACGGTGCAACAAAAGTATTACCTGAGTTCTGGAGTCGAGTAAAAATTGATACCGGCCCTGTCTCGAAGAAACTTTTAGCTTCATAACTATCTTCACCGACTACATTGCCGGCAGTAAATTCAACTAAATCGAGATTTTCTTCAGCTTCACCACTTATATTCATCAAAACTATAGTGCCTACACTTGCTGAAACCGTAACAGTCTCATCGCCCTCAACAGGAATTGCAGTGAAACGAACAATACCGAAATGTCCACCTGGTGTAGCATTTGCCGGTACATCCATAGTGACCTCAACTGTTTTATCTTCACTCGGTTCTAATCTAAAATCCTCGATTGGGCTGAAGTATGTCCTAAGTCCAAACTCATTTTCTTGGGTGGTGTCAATGATAATACTAGGGCTTCCAGACTCATTCCTGGGCAAGAAATCATTAAACTCTGCCTTAGCTATCAACGGGTCGCTTGTAACGTTCGTAATATTAATTTCGAATGTCGTCCGCTCACCAGGATCAATTGAATCGATATTGCTATCTCGGGCTGGTATCTGTTTCACAAGCGGTGATATTCTAAAACCATTACCAGTGTTACTTTGCTGCGCACTAGCGGACTGCATGAGACTGCTCATTGCGAGTATCGAACACAAAGTCAGTGTGATTATTAGAGCAAATCTGTACCGCAAACGAATAGCATTCATGTCATCTCCACATCATTTTTATTAATTATGCTTATGATAACTATAAACAATAATACCAAAGCCCACAACTAAAAAGTTGCTGTAGCGATATAAGTTAAGGTCGTAGAATATAATCCTTTTTTTGCTTGATCATCAATATTAACTATATATGTAGCAGTAAATGTTCGACGATCACTCGAAACATTTGACCTCACTATTTCATCGCCATTCGCAAATTTGAACCTGTTAAGTTGATTGTACGGAGCTGTTGGTTGTGCGGTTCCAGGCCCTACGGGTTCTAGCCCTTGGTTAGGCGTAGAATTTGCTCGAAGATTTAAGCCAAATTGCTTAGAGCCTACAGTAGATACTGACGGAGTGGCTATAGGATTAATGGCGTTGTTTCCTGATGTCATAGTGGTTCCACTCATAGATATACTGTAACCATTCAACGCATTCGTAAAAGCAGTTAATTTAGAGATGCCGCTGACTGTCGAGGCTCTACTAAATGCCCCCAAATTGATTAACGATCCAGCCGCAGTACTACAATCATGATTTAAGATCGACAACCCAACGCAAAACGTAAGGTACGGCGGAACTTCAGCACTTATAACAATGCTATTATTTGTGCTTGCGGCAACGCCACCTGTATCGACTATAGTTTGAGTTGGTAAACTATTACGCCCAGCTTGTTCTTGATATGTAGTGATTCGAACAAAGAACGTCTGCGTAGCGCTGGGATTTCTAACCCCTTCAAACCTATACGACGACTGTTGGGGTGTTACGGTGATTGCACCGCGTTGCATAACGATTACATTGTTGTCGGGAAACGTGCCATCGAAGGTGGATGGATGGATGGAAAAACCAGTCTCCCCAGTTTGACCGCCTATAAACAAATTCGCCGTACTAACGTCTATTCCAACAGGTGCTACGCAGGGCTCACCTGGGAATGGATCGTTCTCGCAATATTCGAATTCAACTGATCCTACATCAGCCGGGCTCACGTAGAAAAAACCAAAAGTATGATCAACTCCAGTTGCTGAAGGTGTAGAAGTTGAAAGTTTAACAGATCTGTTAGCAACCGTCCCGGCCGAAACCGGCGAATAAGGCATAGAAATCAACACTGACACTGCCGCAATTGGCAGTGTCAGTATTACGCTTATTAACCTTAATCGTTTTGTCATTACAACCCTAGTATAGTTCTTATCCTTAGAACGTACCAGTTGCGACGAAGGTTAGTGTTGTTTGGTACAAACCAGATGGAGTGGTGAAACCAGAGGTTGCAGCAATCTCAATCGGGATTTGTTCACGGTCAACTACTTTGTCAGCTGC
>Ga0136558_1001281_pt1 | contig 13023 bp, 5 predicted proteins | sample AntRauTorckE6833_FD_101391 | JGI IMG/M metagenome (GOLD analysis project Ga0136558, IMG submission 101391) | Saline lake microbial communities from Rauer Islands, Antarctica - Metagenome Torckler E6 #833 | ecosystem: Environmental > Aquatic > Non-marine Saline and Alkaline > Saline | place...
ACAAGCAAGTACGCCGCACTTTTTGACAAAGACAACGACATGCTTGTGGGTGTGGCTGATACTTTGTGTGTTGAAGCCCTTCAGCCTAAAGAGTTCAAACCCTACCGTTCCTTGATTGAAAAGGCCGCATTACTTGTGCTTGAAACCAACCTCAGTGAATCCACGCTCAAGTATCTTTCAACGCTTAACAAGCGTGTGTTCATCAATGCGATTTCAACCTCAAAGGCACCTAAAATAAAGTCTATTTATCCCCTCATCGACACCCTTTCTTTGAACCGACTTGAAGCAAAGACGCTTACGAACTTCGACATTACCGAGACGTCTATCGAAAAGACAAGGGATTTCTTTATCGACTTAGGCGTACAAACCGTCATCATCACACTTGGCAGTGAGGGCGCATACGTGCTTACAAAAGAGAAAATCATCAAAAAAGCGGCTTTGAAAACGAATGTGGAAAGCACCTCTGGCGCCGGCGATGGATTCTTTGCAGGCTATATTTATGGTCTTATGAAAGGTAAAGATCCTTTAAACACCGCAAATGCTCTAGCCTCTATCACCCTTCAGAGTAAAAGCACTGTGAACCCAACACTCGATGAATCTAAACTAAAAACAAAATTAAAGGAGTCCAAACATGCATAAATCGATTGAAATTCATCCCAAAGTACAAAAAGCCTTAGAAGAAAACAAAGCAGTAGTGGCGCTCGAATCCACCATTATCTCTCACGGAATGCCTTACCCTGAAAATGTAAAAATGGCCAAAAAAGTCGCGGCTATCATCGAAGAAGAAGGGGCAGTGCCTGCGACCATTCTCATGATGGATGGTATCATCAAAATCGGAGTAGACCCCGAGGACATCGAAACGTTCGCACAAAAAAATGACGTCCAGAAACTTTCCAAAAGAGATTTGGCTTTTGCGATGGCTCAAAAACAAAACGGTGCGACTACCGTATCGGCTACCATGTTGATCGCGTCCATGGCCGGTATTGCATTCTTTGCAACCGGAGGCATCGGGGGCGTTCATCGTGGGGCTGAGAAAACCTTTGACATCTCTAGGGACCTAGAAGAACTAGCAAGCGTTGATGTGTGCGTCGTATGTGCAGGCGCAAAAAGCATTCTCGACCTTCCGCTTACACTTGAATACCTTGAAACCAAAGGCGTCCCTGTACTGGGCTATCAAACCAATGAACTGCCGGCCTTTTTCACCCGTGAAAGTGGCTTCAAGGTTCCTTTACGTGCAGACAGCCCTGAAATTATCGCGCGTACGTGGCATAATAAAAGAATGCTTAATCTAAGTGGCGGCATGGTCATCGCAAACCCCGTGCCAAGCGATGAGAGCATTGATAAATCCCTCATCGACACGGCCATTGAAAAAGCCCTTGAACAAGCTGAAATAGAGGAAATCCACGGGAAGGCCTTGACGCCTTATCTTCTGTCCAAAATAGAAACTATTACGAAGGGAAAGAGTTTGAAAGCCAACTTGGCGCTTGTATACAATAATGCACGACTTGCCGCAAAATCCGCAATTGCTTATGCAAATATAAAAATGTAAAAGGGTATAAAATTCGCTAAATAAAAATATACGGTATATAATAAATAAAATAATTAAAAAAAATTATAAAGAGTGGAGGAATGATTCATATGGGAATAGACTCCTTGAATTACCTTCTTTACTTTAACCTGTTATTCTTTGGTATGCTGGGACTCGGTATGCTTTTCGGGTTTTTAAGAGGGCTAAGAAAATCGTTATACCATTTTATTGTTAAATTGTTATTTTATGTAATTTTCTTTGCGACACTGGGGATTGTGACGCGGTTCTTTTGGACGGTTGAATTCACATTTATAAGTAGTTTGCTCAACATGTTGGATATTGCCGGTCTTGGAGACGCGAATTCTTTCAGTGATGCCTTGCCTATCATTTTGGAATCCGTACTCGGAGATACAATCAACGCGGATTTAAGCAATGCAAACTTTTTAGCTTTCGCAGAAGGCATCGGTCTTTTCATTCTTAAAATTCTTTATGCGGTTATATATTTCACCGTGATTCAACTTCTCTACCGTTTTAGCACTTGGGTAATTTATATGATTTTCTTCAAACAATCCAAAGAACATAGAGAAGAACATGGTAAAAAACGTGTAGCGGGCATGGCCGTTGGACTTGGCTCAGGTGTGCTTGCTGTTTATGCCTCCCTCGTTATTCTTGGAGGGATTATGGATGTGGCAGACAACACGATTGCTCTTTTGGACGCCACCGATGAACAAGTTGTCAACTCTGAGTCTAGATTCATTGAGAGAAACGATTCATTGTTGGCTTTATCCGCTCGAACAGTTCCGATACAGTCCACACCACTGCAAACTCCAGAAGATGAAAACATTACTGCGATAAGAAACCTAACAGAGGCCTACAAAAACAACTTGGTCGTTAGAGGACTCACTTCACTGAAACTAACCGATGATGACACTCAAAGAGAAACCAAATTAAATCTTTATTTCTTTGATAGGATTTTTTCAATAAATCATGAAGTCAACGACGACAAAACGAAAGTTGCCCTGAGACATGAACTTGCAGTCTTCACCGACGTAGCGTCCATATTCATGGTCAGTGAATTCTCACAAAGCCGAGACTTCACCGACTTGGAAGCGGCTGACATTGAAAGCGTGTTCAATGAAATTGCCAATTCTGATCTATTCGTGACCCTTGTACCAATAGCCCTTGATATGGGGGCGGAACATTTCGAAGTTGTTCTCAATCTTGAAGAGGACGACCTCTACGCCATCGATTACAAACAAGAACTCACCACTTTGGGACAAATTGCTTCTAGTGCGTTCTCGCTCATCAATACGGCGGGCTTATTAGTGGATAGTCCTGATTATGACACCCTCACGCTTGATGGTGATACTACAAAGAGTATTTTCGACAACCTAGCAAGTTCAGAACTTGCCAACTTGGCGGCTTATGTAGCCATGGAACCGTTGCTTGAACAAATGCTTGGTGACGCGGATGCTGTCATTACCCTTCCTAGTGACCTCGTATGGGAAGATGAGTTTGCTGCATTTGGTAATGTTGCCAAAAACATTCTCGATACTAACATCACCCTTGGAGACATTCAATCAACCGATCCGCTTGTGTATGTAGATCGCCTCTCTAGTATGGATTTAACTGTCCTCCTTGAGTCACGCATCATAGAACAAGCCATGGTCAATGTCTTTAACGGTGATGCCGGACTTGAAGGCATGGACATGATGGTCGCACATGACTCCATTCAATGGCGTGATACCTTTGTTGGAAATACCCGCACCGACGGAGAACTCAGAATCATGCTCGATGCGCTTAACACATTAGCAGAAGATGATGCACTCAGTGATATCGAAGATTTCAGTGTGAATATCATTTTAAACATTAGTGAAACAACCCTAGACGCCTTGTTTGCCTCTGAAGTATTGTCCGATACACTAGGGAACTTCATCGTGGAAATGGCGGAAGACCCGTTTGTCATTCCATCAACCACCCTCAAAACCATCACTGTTGATGGGGTGGAGCGAGAGATCGTGACTTCTACTGAGATAAAAAATATTTTCCTAGCCGTCCTAGAACTCGAGATTGAAGATCTGCAAACCGTTGAATTCGATCCCACATTACTTAAAAATTTGGCTAAGGACCTTGATGATACCGTTCTTGATGAAACCAAGACGGACACTTTGTTCGCTTCTGAAATTCTTCATGCTACTTTGTCTGATGTGTTGCTCGATCAAGCCGCAGGGCCAGAGGCCGTATTCACCATTCCTGAAACGGATATTGATAGCAATCCCATCGTTGTTCAGCATTCAACAGATTCAATAGATTTGGTTTCAACGGATGAACTCAACGCGATTTTAGATGCTTTTTTGGCTCTTAACATCAGCGATTTTTCAAACATTTCTTCTATTAATCTTGAATTGATCAAAGATGATTTCACTCGCTTGCTCAATTCAGCCATCATCCATGCGACGTTTAGTGATCAAATCATCGATCTTACGAGTGATGATACTTTGAACGTCCCTTATTATGACGAAACCGACACCGTAGAGATAAGAAAAACCGTCAACGCTACTGAATTTATAATAAAAACGGAACTTCAAGCCGTTGTCGACGCCCTTGATGTCCTTGATATGCTTGATTTCCAAAGTTTTGATGGAACCGTTGATTTGACCATTTTGGAAACACAGACAAACCGTAACACAATATTGGCGTCTTCAATCTTACAGGCTACCATATCCAATCAACTGATTGGCCTTGATGAAGACGGTACCATAACAGTCCCTTATTTTGATGAAACCAACACAACCGCCATAAGAACCTTAACCACGTCATCAACACCGACCGAATATGTAATAAAAGATGAACTTGATGCGGTTATAAGAGCCATGGATATTCTTAATATTCTTGATATCGACAGCTTTAGCGGTAACGTTGATTTGAGCATTTTGGCTCAGGGAACCAATGCGGATGACGTACTAGATTCCTCTATCATCCAGGCAACGGTTTCCAAACAATTGAGCAATCTTGATACAGATGGCACCATCACCTTGCCCTACCTTAAAAGTGACGACAGCACGAGCATTCGCTTGAGCGTAGGAAATTCAGGGGCGGGAACCGATAGCGAATATGTCAGTAAAATAGAGATAAAATCCATTATTGACGCCCTTGACATATTAGGTATTACCGATGTCACTGCGTTTGATGGGGCAATCACGTTGACGGATTTCTACGATCAGGCCAACCGTGACACCTTGTTAGCATCCGCAGTGATGCATGCGACCATTTCACAACAACTCATTGACTTGAATAATGAAAACACCTTGAATCTCCCGTATTTCGATGAAACTGATACTACACAAATCAGAATCACAACCTCAAGCACCACCCCAACAGAATACGTCAACAAGAACGAATTGCACGCCATGATTGAAGCCCTTGAAGTACTGGGAATCAACGATATCAATAACTTCACAGGCGATGTGGATTTGAACGTCCTCGCTCAAGGCACCAATGCAGCGAAAGTATTAGAGTCCTCACTTATTCAAGCCACAGTCTCTGAACAATTACTTGATTTGGACACTGACGGCTTGATTAAAGTCCCTTATGTCGCAAGTGACGATTTGACACTCCTTCGCTTGAACGTAGGTAATTTAGGAGCGGACACCGACACTGAATACGTACTGAGCAGCGAAATAGAATCCATCATCAAAGCGCTTGATATTCTAGACATTACAGATGTGTCTACATTCGATGGCACCATTGCCCTTACGGACTTCTATGATGAAACCAACCGCAACACCCTTTTAGCCTCTTCAGTCATGCATGCAACCATGTCCACACAAGTGCTTGATTTAGGTGCAAATATCTTGGTTGTTCCTGAAGAAGATGTCAATGGTTCAACAATAAGGCTAACAACAACCACCGCTGTTCAAAATACTGAATATGTAACAAAAGATGAGCTTCATGCCATGATCGAATCCCTTGAAATATTGGGTATTACTAAGGTTGACGATTTTACCGGCGGAATTAATCTTACCAATATCTATGAAGATAATGGTGATGACTCCAACCAAAACGCTCTCCTCTCATCCGCGTCCATGCATGCGACAATCACCCAGCAGATTGATGATACTTTGGGTGCTAGCATATTGAATGTTCCTAACAAGGCGCAAAACAATACCCTCATCAGAACGTTGCAATCCTTTATAGGAACGGGGAGTTTGACATTCAAATACATCACCAAAGCTGAAATCAAAGCCCTCATCAACAGCTTGGAAGTCATGAACATCACCGACATCACCTCTTATAGTGGAGGGTTCGCTTTAAGTAACTTCTCAACTGAAGCCGATCAGGACACGTTGCTTGCCTCAGCGTCCATTCACAAGACGTTCTCCGATGAACTGACTTCCCTAAATAGCGCTGTATTGATTGTGCCTGATTTTAAAGAAGACGGAACCACCCCACTAAAAGTGGACAATGAAGACAGCACAAAATTCGTAGTAAAAGGTGAAATCAAAGCCTTAATCAATGCGTTTGACACCATGGGCTACACTGACCTCGATTCATTTGGTGCAAGCATTGATTCGACTGCTTTCTTTAATTCTCGTGAAACCTTGCTGCTATCATCCTCTATTCAAGCGACCGTATCAAACAAACTATTGAATGATACTGGAAACGCACTGCTTGTACCAGATCAGGATATCAACAATAACCCGATCAGACTCTTAAGCGATACCTACATAAAAAGCACTGAACTCAGTGCGCTGCTAGATGGTCTTGATTTACTCGGTTTACAATCCTTTGGAACCATGAACTTTACCCCAACAAATGTATTCAACGCTGATTTCAACACAGTGATGGAAGCCGTATCGCTTCAACTTACCATCTCAGATACCATTTTAGATACGGCCAAAGACAATCAAACAGCCGCAAGTGCCGGGGATTTGATTATCCCAACTGCCTTGCAAGAACAATTGGCTGTAGACAGTATCACCACCAATCAGATTAAAAAAGCAGAACTCATCAACCTGCTTGAAGGGCTGGATGCCTTAGGCGTTTCAAGTTTTGATGGCGCGGTCAATGCAAGTACAGTGACATCGCTCAACGAAACGACACTGACCACCATCCTCGAAAGTGGGTCCATGCACGTCACCGTTGATCTCATGATTGACAGCAATACTGCCATGACGATTCCTGAGTATGATGATGCCAACTCTCTCTCCTATGACGCCGTTAACGATTTACTGCATGGCATCACAGACATCACCCTTAAAACAGAGATAATCGACTTCATTGCGGCCGTTAATGTACTATCTTCAGGTGATGTTACCAATGCAAGTTTTGATCTTGCAGCAATCGATTCGCTCAATGCTACACAACAAGGCACAATATTCACCTCGATGATTGCTAGAAATACACTGACACCAGATATGGTCAGTGCTTACAAATTAGCAACAACCAATCCGTCAAACGATTTTTCATCAATATATTATCATGATGACAAAGATCAATCAGCGCTTGAGACAACGTACTTAAGCGAAACAGGCATCGCAGATGCACTCACTGATTTGCAAAACGCTGGTTATTAGGCACTGAACTTTGTGAAACGCACCGCCTTTTGGGGGTGCGTTTTTCATTGCAACAGTTTTATTATGTAATAAAAAATGATATAAATAATATATAACGATTAAGAAGAAAAGAGGAATACTATGAAATTTGTTTCATGGAATACCAATGGCTTAAGAGCTGCAAGAAGAAAAGGCTTTGATGAAGTATTCAAACACTTAGATGCCGATATTTTTGCAATTCAAGAAACGAAGATGCAAGAAGATCAAAAAGATTTTTCTTTTGAAGGCTATAAGGAGTACTGGAACAGCGCCGATAAGAAAGGCTATAGTGGCACCCTCGTCTATACAAGGCTCACACCTAATGCTGTGACGTATGGCATTGATGGAATGTACAACGACGAAGGTCGCCTGATTACTCTCGAGTTTGATGAATATTATTTTGTGACCGTCTATACGCCTAATTCTCAAGAGGCGTTAGCCCGACTTGAATATCGTATGGAATTCGAATCACATTTCAAAGAGTATCTCAAACGTCTTGATAACAAAAAACCGGTCATTTTATGCGGCGATCTAAATGTGGCCCATGAAAGAATTGATCTCAAGAACCCATCTAACAACAGAAAAAACGCCGGATTCTCCGATGAAGAAAGAGAAAAATTCACAGCCCTTTTAAAGGCGGGATTTACCGATACGTTCCGCACACTTTATTGTGAGACAGTGAAGTATTCCTGGTGGACCTACCGCTTTGGTGCACGCAAGAGAAATGCCGGGTGGCGCATTGACTATTTCGTTGTCTCGACTCGTCTTATGGACAAAGTCAAAGACAGTCATATCCATGACACAATACATGGTAGTGATCATTGTCCTGTGTCTTTGGATATAGATTTATAGCAAAAAAAACGCTTGGTTCCTATGCATTTTTCTCTTTATAAAGTACAATACTAAGTATGAACACCGACCTTGGAGATGATACTATGCATGCGCATACTGAAAAGATCAATGATATTTTAAAAACCTATGAAGTCGATAAGGATAAAGGGTTGAACGACGAGCTGATTTTAAAACACAGAAGTAAGTATGGAGAAAACGTTTTAAAAAAAGAAAAGGGAAAAAGTCTTTTAAGACTTATCTTAGATGAAAGCAAGGAATTCATGAATATCCTACTAGTCATTGCCGCGCTAGTCAGTATCTTTGCGAGTGGTCACTTTAGAGATGGCCTTTTCATTATGGCGGTAGTCATATTCAATATCACACTCAGTGTGTTTCAAACCAGAAAAGCTGAAAATGCAGTAGAAGCCTTGCAGGCCATAAGCTCACCTAAGGCCAAAGTACTCAGAAACGAACACCCTATGGAAGTACCACGTGAAGAAGTCGTGGCCGGAGACATTGTATTGATTGAAGCAGGGGATTTTATTCCCGCAGACATCCGTCTTGTAGAAAGCCATACATTAAAAATAGATGAATCTACCTTAACCGGAGAAAGTGTCCCCGTCGATAAAGATGCGTTAAAGATTCATGAGGAATCAGCCATCTTATCAGAACGAACGAATATGGTGTATGGAGGCACCCTTGTGACTTATGGCAGAGCCAAAGGAGTCGTTACAGGTGTGGGCATGGATAGTGAACTTGGAGCGATTGCCTCACTTTTAACACAAGTTGAAGACACACAAACGCCTCTGCAAAAAAGGGTTGGAAGACTGGGGAAAACCTTAGGAACCATCAGTGTCATAGTCGTTTTCATCATCTTTATCGTAGGCCTTCTTCGCAACATGGACTGGCTAGAAATCTTCATGGTCAGTGTTTCATTGGCCGTAGCGGCCATTCCTGAGGGCTTGCCCGCGGTCATTACCGTGATTTTAGCGTTGGGAATGCGCAAAATGGCGAGTCAAAATGCTATTGTTAAGAGCTTGTCCGCAGTTGAGACTTTGGGGAGTGTTACTGTCATCTCAACCGACAAGACAGGGACTCTTACTGAAAACAAGATGACGGTGACCGAACTTTTTGTCAATGAAACGCTTCTTGATTTGAATGAAGACGATTTGAAAACGCACCAATCTTCAATCAAAGCACTGGCTAAAATCGCTACCCTCGCCAATGACGCAACCAAGGATGACGGAAAATATTTAGGGGATCCAACAGAAACCGCGCTCCTTGATCTTTATGAACGATTCGTCGGCGATATCCATGAACTGAAAAATGCACACAAGCGCATATCAGAAATCCCATTTGACAGTGAAAGAAAAATGATGAGTACCATCCATGACATGGACGGCACACCTATGATGATGGTCAAAGGGGCTCCGGATGTGTTACTTGAGCGTTGTACTCACATCTTAGTCAATGATGAAACAAGACCTTTAAGCGAAAACGATAAGGAAAAAATTGAGAAAGCCAATGAAACCATGGCCAATAAAGCGTTGCGCGTACTCGCCTATGCTCAAAAAGAACCGTCTTCTAGGGAAGATAAATCAGAAGAAAACCTAATCTTTATGGGACTCTCAGGCATGATTGATCCACCTAGAGGGGAAGTCAAGGCATCCATTGCCATCTGCAAAAATGCAGGTATCCGCGTCGTTATGATTACAGGTGACCATAAGCTCACCGCATCCGCTATTGCTAGAGATCTTGCGATAAGTAATGGCGAGGCCTTGTCGGGCCGTGAAATTGAAGCCATGGAAGACAGCGAACTTGCAAAATATGCGAAAACCATTAACGTATACGCACGTGTATCGCCCACTCACAAGGTGAGAATCGTAAGAGCGCTTCAGAAAAACGGAGAAATAACGAGCATGACAGGAGATGGCGTCAACGATGCCCCGGCTCTTAAAAAAGCGGATATCGGTGTAGCAATGGGTCAAGTAGGAACCGATGTAAGTAAAGAGGCAGCTGACATGGTGCTTACGGATGACGACTTCACCACCATCGTGAAGGCTGTGGAATCAGGACGCGTTATCTATCAGAATATTCGCAAGTTCGTCGCTTACTTGATATCGTGCAACATCGGTGAGGTGCTTTTGATATTCGTAGCCATTCTTCTTGGATGGGGCAGTCCACTACTCCCTTTGCAAATCCTTTGGGTAAACCTCGTGACAGATACCCTTCCAGCCTTTGCGCTGGGTCTTGAAAAGAAAGAAGAAGACGTCATGAATAAACCCCCAATCGCCAAGGATGCCAACATCATCGACCGGTTCATGGGAATCACCATAGCCTTTCAAAGTGTGTTTTTGGCAACCGCCGTACTCATTTCTTACAGAATGGGGCTATATCTTGGAAGTGAACAAGCCATGGGCACGACATTTGCCTTCATCACCTTGATTATCGGGGAACTGTTGAGAACCTTCTCAGCACGAAGTGAAAAACAAAGTCTATTCAAGATAAATCCTTTTGCGAACAAGTGGGTGAACCTCTCAGCGGTGGTAGGCCTCGCCCTATTGGCTGTTGTCTTATTCATTCCTGGTATCAACAGTTTATTTCAAACCAATGTCGCTTTGACGCCAACGTATTTGCTTATTGCCATAACCCTTGGCATACTTCCGGTACTCGGGGGAGAAGGCGCCAAACTGTTCAAACGTTAGAAAAAAGTGGCTTAATTAAGCCATTTTTTTATGGGCTATACTTTTTTCTTTCTATTTCAGGGCTAGTGCGTTATACTTTAATGCTATACTGAAAATGAGAGGACATTACCTATTATGAAAAAAACACTGATTGCACTAACATTGATTTTAACCTTGACACTCGCAGCATGCAATGAAACAGACACAAATCAAAACGGGACCAATTCAACTGCGGATTATCTCGATGTCTTTCATACGAATGATGTCCATGGCGCCATAGAAGCGGACGATGATTCTCTTGGCCTGGCCTACATGGGGAATTTGATGCTTACTAAAAAAGAGGCATCACCCGATACCACGTTGATTCTTGATGGTGGAGACGCCCTTCAAGGCAGTGCGCTTTCAAATTATTACGAAGGCGAATCTATGATTGAACTCATGAATTTGATTGGTTATGAGGCCATGGTCGTTGGCAACCACGAATTTGACTGGGGCCTAAGCACGGTTACAGAATATTTTGAAGAGGAAGGCGTTGCGGACTTTCCACTTTTAGGGGCCAATATCATAGAAGACGCGACCGGTGAACTGCCTGAAAACATCGACCCTTATACGGTGATAGAAAAAGGTGGCCGTAAAATCGGCATTATTGGAACCATCGGGTATGGTCTTGAAAGCAGTATTTCCCCTTCCGCAGTAGAAGGCTACTCTTTTTTGGATCCCGAACCTATCATAGAAGCCCATGCAAGAACACTAAGACTTGAAGAAGGCGCTGATTTGGTCTTCGTTCTAAGCCATGATTCAGGCAATATCAACGACTTTGCGCTTTCGCTTGAGGGCGACGCTAAAATTGATGCAATCTTCAACGGACACAGCCACAGAGATTATGCATACACTGAAGACAACACCGCCGTCATGCAGTCGGGAGGCTATGGATCTCACGTAGGTCAGGTGACGTTCACTTGGGATGAATACGGATTGTCGGGAATCAGTGCCGCGAGTTTGAATGACAGACAAACGGAATTGTTGCAAACGCCACATCCAAACGTTACAGCACTTATAGATACTTATAAGAATGAAACTGACGCGATTTTCTCTGAACCTATTATTTATACGCCGAATGAAGTTTCAAAAAGTGAATTGAGCATTTGGATCGCCGGCCTTATGCGCCACGTAACAGGGGCAGATATCGGCTATCAAAACGGAGGAGGCACCAGAAACTCCATTCCTGAGGGTGATATAACCCTGGGGGATTTATACAATGTATGGCCCTTTGAGAATCAAATCAAGACCGCCCTCATTACTGGGAGTGAAGTAGAAGGACAAATGGGGTACAACACCTATCAAACGGAGCTTAACTCATTTGACTCAGATACCCTTTACAAAGCCGCAACAAATGATTTCGTATTCGATCAGGCTGATGGTCCGTTTTTAGATGGGGAGTCCATTGTTGAGACCGATTATTATATTCGAGACCTCGCACTTGAAGAATTGACGCTTCAAAGCGAGACTTACGACGTCTTTTCCGTGGACAATCCTTATCTCGTAGTTAATGACTAAACAAAATAGCGCTCAAATGAGCGCTATTTTTATATAAAAATTATTCAATTGCGTCTCTCAAAGCATCTTCACTTAAAAATCAGGGTCTCTCCAAAAAGACGTCTTTTTCAATGCTAAATTCAAGGCTATGAAATTGATTGTTGGTCTTGACTTGGCTTAGTTAGCTGTTGGCCCTCTATATTTAAAAACGCCGCAAAATCAAATACGGATCAATGCAATGAAAAACCTTTACAACCAACAGGGTCAAGGTATTAAAAATACAGCCGGTTATTTAATAGCGTTAATCAGCGTTTCGTTGTCCATATATTCAGGAAAGCTAAGATAAATATCAGGTTCAATCCCGAATTCGATGCTGTTGAATTGATTATCTGTCATGACGCCCGCACTGCTCATAAGCATAATAGCACCACTTGGAGTAATATTGGTAGTGATTGAGGAGGCACCACCAGTGGTCGCTTCCCCTACGATGGTCGCAACCCCCATGTCACTGGCAATAGAGGCCATTGAATTCGCGGCACTGAAGGTCAGTTTTGACGTTAGGATTGACCATTCATAATCGCGTGCTTCTATAGCCACGTCATAAGTGGTCGTAGTTCTAAGGCCGTCAGTGATGGTCTTTTGGTAAAAATTAATTGGCTCATCGGTCATGTATCCAAGCATCTGAATCATAATGCCAAGGACGCCGCCGGTATTGCAAGATAAATCGAGGACAATGTGTTCCACGGTTTCAATAGATTCGATTTTTGCCATCGTCGTTTCAAACTCATCCATTGTGGATTCATCAAATCCTTTTACCCTGATTTTTGCGACGGTATCATTGTCTAACAAA
>Ga0136558_1001282_pt1 | contig 13019 bp, 13 predicted proteins | sample AntRauTorckE6833_FD_101391 | JGI IMG/M metagenome (GOLD analysis project Ga0136558, IMG submission 101391) | Saline lake microbial communities from Rauer Islands, Antarctica - Metagenome Torckler E6 #833 | ecosystem: Environmental > Aquatic > Non-marine Saline and Alkaline > Saline | place...
ACGCGGTCACATAGTGCTTCCACTTCTGCCAGAATGTGGCTGGATAGCAGGATGGTTTTCCCTTGGGCCTTTATTTTTGTAACGTATTCCTGAAAGATTGATTCCATCAGCGGATCCAGTCCTGACGTTGGCTCATCCAATAAATAAAGTTCGGCATCAGAGGCGAGTGCAGCAACAAGTGCAACCTTTTGTCTATTACCCTTTGAATACGTGCGGAACTTTTTACGCGGGTCTAATTGGAAGCGATCAAGTAGTTCGGCTCGTCTTTTCTGATTGATTCCACCTCTGAGCTTTCCTAGCAGGTCGATAATTTCACCTCCAGACAAGCTAGGCCATAGGGAAACTTCGCCAGGAACGTAGGCTACTCGTTTGTGCAGCTCTACAGCATCATGCCAGGGGTCCTTACCAAGCAAACTGATTTGACCATCGGTTTTGCGCATAAGTCCAAGCAATATCCTGATGGCAGTAGATTTACCGGCACCGTTTGGGCCTAAAAACCCATGAACTTCGCCTTTGTGGACGCTTAAGTCAAGTTCATCAAGGGCCGTGAATGAACCAAACTTTTTTACTAATTTCTTCGTTTGGATAACTGGTTGTTTCATAATGCTTTTATTATCTCAGAGTGCACATCTCGGAGCAATCACAAGACGCAAAGGCCATGTATACTAGCTGCTAGTGGCAATTATTGAAGTTATTATTTTAGGGATAGTCCAGGGCCTGACTGAGTTTATACCCGTATCAAGCTCTGGGCATTTAGTGCTGTTTCAGGAAGTCTTGGGCGTAAGCGAGGCGGGACTATTGTTTGATGTCGCACTGCACGTAGGCACGCTACTGGCGTTATTGATATTTTTCAAAAAAGATATTCTAGAAATAGCCCACGGATTTTTCGCAAAGAAACAGAAGGAAACCTACTTGGTTTTTTATCTTACAATCGCAACCTTACCTGCGGTTGTTGCGGGACTACTACTACAAGACCTTGCAGCGACCACCTTCCGTTCGCCTTCGCTCGTAGCAGTCACGCTTGGGTTTTTTGGCGTCATAATGCTGCTCGCTGAAACGTATGCAAGCAAAAGACAAAAAATTGAGCACGCCACGGCTGTCAGCTTTAGACAGGCACTTATTATTGGCGGATCGCAGGCGTTTGCGATCGTCCCAGGCGTATCGCGCTCTGGTGTAACCATTAGTGCTGGCTTGTTTGCTGGTTTGAGTAGGGTGGCAGCTGCTCGCTTTTCTTTTTTGCTCGCTATTCCTGTAATTTTTGGGGCTTCGGTTAAAGTCTTACTAAATGACGGGGCGATTAGTCAGGTGGCGGCGGCTCCGCTAAGTTTTGGCTTAGGGTTCATGGCTGCACTGATCAGTGGGCTTTTTGCGATCCGATTTTTGCTTAATTTTGTGGCTAAGCGCAGTATAGCGGCCTTCGCATATTATCGGTTTGTGGTTGCGGCCGTGGTACTGATCTTTTTGTTACGTTGACGAATATGCTTATACTTCGGTATTATGAACGCAATCTGTAGGTGTGTAATTTTGAATAAATAACGAAGGATCTTATGAAAAAAACACTAATTATTATCGCAATCGTGCTCTTGCTTGGCGGCTTGGCAGCCCTGGGCTACCTTTATTACGACGCTCGCAAAGATGTAAGTGATTTACGAGCTGAGATTTCAAATGCGAATCAGCAGCTAGAAGATTTTAAGTCGAACCCAGAGCTGGCCGCCGAAGCCGAAGTTGATAGATACATCGAAGAAGTTGGCAAACTCTACGCACTTCCGTCTGATGAAAGACCAAGTGTTGCTACAGTAAATGATAAAGAAAAGTTAGAAGATCAGCCGTTCTTTGAAAACGCCGAGAACGGAGACGTGACACTTATCTATGCTGAATCCAAACTGGCTGTTTTGTACCGACCAAGTACCAAACAGCTCGTGAACGTCAGTAGCGTTACCATTGATCCAGACGCAAAAGATTAGTTAAACGCGCGCTGATAGGCGACGCGAGTAAAAACAATAAAGCTAATCTGAGCAATCAGTAGAATCAGTAAAATGACCAATCGTTTTTTTTCGCTCATACCGTTAGAGGTCACGAGCTTTTGTTCACCTCTCTCGTTTTTTAGCTTCAGTCTCTTCCTGAAACCTCTAACGGGACTCATTGTCGCAACTCCGTTACCTTCGTAAGCTTAGCAATTACAACCAAGCGATTTACTGGATTCCAAAGTGGCGTGCAGGTATAGAGCGTCAGCTGTGCTTGATCTGATGGTGCCTCGATCTCAATAGCGGAAGCACTGACTTCTTTCTTTTCGTTTACCGTATATAGGTACTCACTGCCTTCCCAGTAGACGGCTACGATGTCACCAGGTTCTACCTTGTGAAGATTGTAAAACACGCCCGTCGGGTTGTCGTAAGTAAAGACGTGTCCTGCCAGAACTGTATTATCTTTACTGCTTGGTACGCTGGCGTTTGGACGCCGCCAGATGCCGTTATTTAGTGCTGCGCTTGTACCTTCAAAAATCTGTTCATCAATCAAAATTGAAGGGATAATGACCCGGTTGTCACTAGGTGCACTTTGATTCTCTTCAGCTGCAGCTGTTGTAATGATGCTAGGTGGCTGTGTGGTTCTTTGCTGCAGCCAAAAGAGGAGACTTGGGAAAAAAGGTGTCAGCAAAATATACACAGCAACCATGATATTAACAATCGACAGTCCTTTATTTATTGTCGGTAATCGCATAGTTACTCTTTGCTCGTTTCGTGGTGCATAACGGATCGTGCCATCTTTTTGATGCGCGGGACTAACCCTTCTTCATAATGAACACCTTTTGGAAACGTGTCACTAAGCAAGTCAGACCCAAGACCAGCAATCTCGTGCATCAACTCAGTGACTTCTTCTTTGGAGTGCAGCGTACGGGGTGGCATGAGCGCGTAATCTGGTCTAGCGGCCTGCATTCCTTCTTTTGCGAAAGAGTCGCAACTAAAGAAGAGAGGAACCACCTTTATCCGGCTGCTACATAAGAGTTGGGCCGTTTCAGCATTAATGGTTTGTAGTTGCAGTGACTTTTTATCAGAAGAAATCTTATCGTGACTACCGCTTGCCGCTAGATACAAAATATTTCCAGGGGTTGTCGCCGATTCTTGCATTACGGCCTTAGCTTCGTCGTTCCAGACTCTGCGCAGGGCAGCCATCTGTTCGGTTGCGTCATCTGGAAGCTTTGGTACTGTTTGGATTTGTCGTGCTTCCATGGCGAGTAGTGGGGTAACATCCAATGGTTCACCTGTACCAAGTATGTCTACAGCCATCCCAGGTATCATTTTGCCAACAACCATAAGATTTCTCGAGGCAGAGAACGGGTCTTTTATCCGAACTTCACGCATAATCCCAGACAAGATAGGCAGGTCAGAAAAGAAACGGTGATTTGTTAGGAAACAGTAAGAATAGGTTTGGAGATCGCTTTCTAATTTGTGCCGATCCCAATACGTGGCTAGGTCATCTTTCAATTCTTCGTATGAGTTTGGATCAACTAATTGATGGAGCAGCATTCGAACGTCGGCAATGTCGGCGCTATCGTTGGCCTCAATGATCGTTTTTTCAAAATCTGCGCGCGCTTCGTGGAACGATCGCTGGCTAAAGCCCGGGAAATCTTCGATTCGCGAAGTGTAGGTGTTGAAAAGTTGTTGAGACGCACTCGTTGGCAGCAGCTGTTCGGTGGTAAGGGGGTTCTCTGTGTAAACGTAAGGATCTTGCGAGGGCTCTTTTTCTGGCATAGTTACTACAGTATAGCCGAACCTTAAACACAAAACACAAGCAAAACCATAGATAAAACTACTACATCTAGCGTCGTGAGTCTGCGCTATACTACTAGATAGTTAACAATTAAATGCTGGAAGAAGGGTGACCCGTCCTACGTTTCGTTCCTTTCAATAATCTGATTGCAGACTACTGAAAAGAAGAAGCTTCGGAGGACAGGAATTCCCTCACTGTGCCGCAACGGTAATCGGCTCGCTTAGAAAAAGCGAAGCCGCAAGTCCGATACAGCAAAAACTTCTGCCAACTGGCAGACTCCCGAGCAGGAGCAATAAAACGGCTATCTAGATAACGTTTTACCCTCGCTCGGATAGCGAGGGTATTTTGTATCAAACAATAGAAAGACAGACGGAACAGTTCAATCCACGGCTGGTGAGTGATGTTTATCCAGAGTTGGTAGAAGTCGCAGCTACCAGGCGAGCTCAGCTTGTTGGAAGTGTCGCACTGCAAAGTGCGGTGGCTATTGAGCGGATTGAGACTTTTAACCCAACAACACTGTTGGCGGCTCTGCAAGAGGCTAGTTTTGGGAACGATCAGGCGCTGAGATTAACGAGAACCAATGTGGCTACAGACGTTGCAGAGCGGTTATTTAAGTCGGGGCACCAAACTGAAGTTGCGATGGATGTGGTTGGCGGCAAGTTACTGCAAAACGGCGTACAACTGACAGACGTCCACAAAAATACTTTGGAATACACCAAGCTGAATCACGTGATGCAAAAGCGTACCGAACATGAACTCCAAAATGCATATTTGTTTGAAGAGATGCTGAGCGCCGGTGTATTTGATAATTATGACGTAGTGGTGTTCAGTCCAACCCCAGAAGACGCTCAAACTCGCAAGGATTATAATTTCTATAGAGATACAGACTCGCTCTCAATCCAGTATCTGAAATCTGACGGACAAAAAGTGATTATGGAAACAGCGATGGTGGCCGGTAAAAAGACTCCAAACAGTCTACGGCACGATCTCGACGCGCTAAGTCAGCTTTTGAGTCAGGCGGGGCACTTGGATGTAAGTAATGAAAATGAGGCACTTTCGCACGTGTTGCTTGTCGAAAAAACGGAAGAGAGCGGCGTACATCAGATTGTTGTACGCTATGATGAATTGGTTGGCGGTACTTTTTATGGTGAGCAGAAGCCACAACAAGATTATGCTGCCTATCGTGAGGTTTGCCGCGAACGGACGCGTTCGTTTGAGCCGATTGTTGATAAAATTGTGGAGCGTTTACTCAGTGAGGTCGCTTCATTTAAAGACCCGCTTGATGTCATTAAACGTCTCGACTACCTATCTGATTTTTATTGTCTAGAACGAGCCACTAATGATCCGAGCATTGATACGCGTGTATTTGGAACACGTGCTGCTGCGCACATTGAACAGGCCCGTGCCCTCGTGGCGCAAGGGGATATTTCTAGCGCACACCAGCAGCTATCTGCCGCCAAAGAGACCAGCATATCGAGTTCTTGTCCGCTATTTAAAGGTGCCACAAGGTCTGGGCGAACTGAAACTGACCAGATCACTACCAAGGCTGGAGAAGATAAATACGGTTCTCTGGAGTTCAAATGCTCGAAAGGACACACCAACACTAGGCCGCGCAATAAGCTAATAGAGTCATGCAAAACTTGCGGTGTCAGCGTAAAATGTTAGTCATGGATAAAAACGACGAGACGTACAAACAGGCAGTTGATCAACGCTCACCAGAGTTCTTTTGTGATAATTGCGGGCATTATCCGATAGAACCCATGCACGGACACTTTGTGTGTCCGCAGTGCAGAATGCCAACAAAGTGCTGCGAAGGGATCCCACAAGATTTATCGTAGGCAAGGAGACCCAAATCTACAGTATTGACTTATCGCCCCAATATTGTATTATAATAAACATGTTTAACTTTGCGGCTAGAATAAATCGCTCTACATTCATAGTTCACTTCGTTCTGTCTACGATCTTAACGGTTGTTCTGCTAGTTATTTTGGATACAGTAGCAGTTGGTACTGGATTGTCGGGAGATATTGCCGGTATTTTGATGTTATTAGTGGTGCTAACAACTATAATATATTGGGCAGGCTTAATGCGCCAGCGAGCAAACGATATAACCGGCCGGCACCCACTCATCCTCTTTGCTTTCGCTTTGATGAGTCCAGTAATTTTACTGTTAGTACTATTGCCAAGCCAGTCTCAGGCCAATAGATACGGGGATATACCATCGACCGGAATCAAATTGAAATAATTTATTGGAAATCATATTTAAATATGATTTCATCAACGAGTATAGATTTTATTGTTTGTGGTCACAGATGGGCGCAAATAGTAGTAAACTAATGTGATGAAACATTTAGCGCTTCAGAATAGGTCCTTTCGATCGCTGGCATACTCTTTGCTTGCAGTGATAGTTGTTTTGTTGTGTGTGCATGTAGCGGGGCAAGCAGTTTTCCAGTTTGTGCAGTTTCCAAGCGCCTTTACCGTTGATGTAATTGATAGGTTTAATGTTGATAAAGAACTCAGTGTGCCGACGTGGTTCGCATCATTTCTGGCGTTACTTGTTGCGTTCGCTGCTGGAGCGATAGCTCTAGTTGAGCACGGCTCGGCGCGTAAAGTGTGGTGGATGCTCGGCGCAATATTTTTACTGATCTCTCTTGACGAAACAGCAGCGCTTCACGAACTTGCCCTGCAGGGACTTCACATCGCAGCTGAGTTTGGCGAGGGGCAGTCATTTGCGCAAAACGCCTGGCTGTTTTTATTGCCGTTTATTATTGGCGGAGCTGCTTACGTTATTTGGTGTGCGCGGAAATATCTCGACAAGAGAACATTTATTGGTCTGACACTGGGGCTTGGACTGTATTTTATTGGCGCAGTCGTGATTGAATTCTTGTCGATACAAGCAGATAAAGTGTCTATTGAGTACAGGTTTATATATACGACGATCGAAGAAGGCTTGGAGTTTATCGGTACGTGGGTCGTGTTCTATACCATGCTTCTACGTCTAGAAATAGTCCATAGCGACACAATTAAAAAAATGCTACAACGTTAGTGTATGCAGCAGCGGATAGGCATAGTATCAGGAACGTTTGATCCGGTTCATATGGGACATGTGGCGTTTGCACTGGATGCGATCACCCAGGCTAAGTTGGACCGAGTTTATTTTATGGTTGAGCGTAATCCGCGCCGGAAACAGGGCGTAAAAGCCTACGAACACCGCCAGGCTATGGTCCAACTTGCGATTAAAAACCAGCCGATGCTCGGCTCGATCATCACAGAACAGGACCGCTTTACCGCACAAGACACGCTGCCGGTTTTAAAAGCTAGGTTCGGTGCGGCGGCCAAGCTAGCATTGTTAATGGGTGATGACATGTTGTCACACTTGGCTGATTGGCCTGATGTTGAGAAGCTACTGAAAGCCGCCGACTTTGTGGTTGGCGCGAGGGGTGACGCTGCAGCGGCGGAACAGCGCTTACAATTGATTCAAGAGGTGAGGGGCATATCTTTTAATTATAACATATTCAATAGTAATTTGTCAAGTGCTAGCTCTACCGCCGTTCGGCGTGCTGTTCGCAAAACTGGCACCAGTAAGCATTTAGATCCACTCGTCCAGGATTACATTATTGAGCACAAACTCTATGCTTCGTCTGATGATGAAAACGCATCCTCGAAATGACTTCGAATATATTTAATGTGCTTTTCACGATGCTTTTTGAATTCACCTTTATGAAGCCCGCTTTTTAAGATGAATGAACTGATCTTTTCACTGCCAATGTAGTGCGGCATCGTTACGTAGGCAGCACCTAATCCATAAAGCTCTGCTGCTTGGTCGTAGTTTTCTGCCGGGCAGATAAAGACTATATTCGGATTGAGTTTTTCGATATGTCCAAGGAGGAAAAGATTACTGTGATAGTCGTTCATGACCGAGACGATAATTTTTGCTTTTTCTAGATTCACTTCATCGAGTAGTTCAAGGTCAGTCGCGTCGCCATACATGTAGTGAATGCCGCGTCGCTCTAGGATGTCAATTGCATCGGGGTCGTAATCTATCACGACGTAGCGCTTAGTGAGCTTTTTGAACACGCGCACAAATTCTGCACCACCACGCTGGTAACCAAACAAGATTGCATCGTAGGCGCGGTTTTCTTCTCGTTCCTTTTTTACCTTGCGGCGTTCAAACAGTGTGAGGTAGCGTTCAAACAGTATGTACAGTTTATCGGAGTAGGTGATCATGTAGGAAGAAATAGCGATAGTAATGATCGCTACGACAGTTACAACACCGACGATTGCATCGCTAATGCTGCCACTTCGTTGGGCAAGCAACAAGAAGATTAACGAAAATTCACTAATTTGCGCGACTGCAAGCCCGGCCTTGAAGCTGGTCTTCTTGGTGTAGCCGAGCACGCCCATAATTGCCATGACGATAATAGGGTTACCAAACAGGACGAGGGCTGACATAGCCAGCGCTGGGCCTAAGTAGTCGAGCAGGTTACCAAGATCAAGCCCTGAGCCAAGCGCGATAAAGAAGACCACTAGGAAAAAGTCCCTTAGCGGCTTAAGACGTGATGCAACTTCCTGAGCGTAGGTCATGGAGGCCAGGCTAACGCCGGCTATCAGAGCACCGATTTCTAGTGAAAAACCTAGCTCGTAGAAGATAGTTGCCATACTGAAGCCCCACGCAATCGCAAACAAAAATAGTAGCTCTTGAGAGCGCGATAAGAAATTGGTCATTGGTTTAATAACAAAGTGCGCAAGTACAAAAACGCCACCCACTAGCGCCACACCCTTTGCCAATAGAATGCCAATATCTACAGGGCCAAGGCTGCCACTGCCAGCAGCTGAAGCTGCAACAAGCGCAAATGTTGCAAGGACATCTTGTACTAACAGGAACCCAATAGATATTTTGCCGTAGAGTTTGTTTTGATCTTTCTTGTCGTTTAAGAGTTTTAAGATAATAATCGTGCTACTGAAGGCCAGAGCCACAGATATATAGAGTGATTCAGTTGCAGAATAGCCCAGTGCGCGGGTAAGCACAGTTGCAAACAGTACTGTAAAGAAGACCTGACCCAAGCCGGTGAACACAGCAACCTTACCGACTTCTTTGACGATTTTTGGGTTAAGACCGAGACCGACAATGAACAGCAACAGGGCGATTCCGAATTCGCCAAGAAAACTAAGCGTTTCTGGTGATTGGACCAAGCCAAGGAGCGATGGTCCAACAATAAGACCAGTAAAAATATGACCAACAATCAAGGGCTGTTTTAGCGCACGCATGACCATCGCCACCGCCGCGCTTAAGGCAAGCAGTAAGCTGATTTCTGTAAAAAAATGTCCGTCCATATTTTAAAGATCCTTCTTAACAGTTTTTGTAAAAGGAAAAACAAAGTAGATGTGGAAAAGCTGAGTCGGACTACGGCGGAAAGACGGGATTCTAAAATGTTGCATATTTGTTTTTCGCTTTTGCTTCTGTTTTATTCTACAATGAGTGCGGTTAATTTAAAAATTATGAAACCTTTTTTTAGAAGAGTCGCCAATAAAGTATCGCAGACTGCAGGCAGTCCGTACTCATTTTTGATTGCGTTCTCAGTGGTGTTTGTATGGGCGCTGAGCGGCTCATTTTTCTCGTATTCAGACACCTGGCAGCTAGTGATTAACACCGGTACGACGATCGTAACGTTCCTCATGGTGTTTTTGATCCAGAATACGCAGAACCGTGACGGCAAAGCGATGCAGTTGAAGCTAGATGAGCTGATTCGTGCCTCGAAAGCGCGGGATTCTTTTGTTGACCTAGAGAGTCTTACTGATGAAGAGTTGATTGAAATTGACGCTGAGTTTAAGAAAATTCATCAAGACTTGCGCAATCCCACGCTTCACAAGCTGCACGATAAAATTCAGGAAGAGCATCAACGCCGCATGAGCATCCGCGGCGCAGGCAAAGCACTCAACACCTTCTTGCACAAAGATATCAACAGAAAAAACAATACCAACCAGTAGATTTGTTTAAAAAGCAGCACTTTTATAGTTGACGGGACAAAAGCGCTTATGCAATACTAAGGTTACTTCTAGTAGTAGCGTGAGAGCAATACTACGTAGAAATACAAAAACCACCAAAAATTAAAAATATAAAACCGTTAAAGGCATCGCATTATTGCAAAGCTTTGTTTTATTATTTTTTGGACATAAAAAATTAAAAAGTGGAAGCTAAAAGAACTATACTTTTAGTGACATCAAGGAGGGGTATTGGCGTATGTCAATAAAAATAAAAACATATAAAGATTGGGGAACGAACGTGGAAGTTCAAGTGCGCCGCCCAAAATGGCAGCAATTTATTAACTACTAATAGGTAGTAAAAAAGAGTGTAAAAGTCCTGGCTTAAGTAGCCAGGACTTTTACTTTTTAGGGTCTATTCAGTCAGCGGTTTTTTTGTCGATAGCGTCTTGGATGAGTTGCTCGAATGCTTCAATTGAGGCAGGGCTCTCAATTAGTTCACCCTCAAGTACAAAGGCCGGGGTTCCTTGGACGTTGAGCTCTTTACCAGAGCGGATATCTGCTTGGATAATTGCATTAACCTCTGCGCTAGCAACGTCTGCATCGTATTGTTCCATATCTAGGTCAAGCTGCTCGGCATAGCCAGAAAACGTCGCCGCTGGGTTAGAGCTATCTTTCCACGCCTCTTGTTGTTCATATATAAGGTCGTGCATTTCCCAGAACTTACCTTGCATACCAGCTGCTTCCGCGGACTTGTGCGCCGCCATTGCATTTGGATGAATCGCGACAAGTGGATAATGGCGGAACTGGAAAGTCAATTGATCCTTATAGTTCTCTTTTAGCTGCTTAAGCAGTGGATAGTATGACTGGCAAGCTGGGCACTGGAAGTCACCGTATTCAATCAGGGTGACAGCATTTTCCGGGTCAGTCTCTGAGGCATCCGTGCCTACGCCGTAGATGTGATTGCTTGGCTCTGCTTCAACACTCGTTGAATTTTCCCCATCACGATTAAAGTAAAGAACCCCCAAAAAGACGGCTACACAGGCAACCATAATTAATAAAAAACGATTATTCATAAACAAATACCCCTTATTTTCCCCTGAATTAGCGATAATATTGTACCATTAGGTCATGACATTGCTAATCGGAATTATTTTGGGTGGCCTAGCATTCTTGATGATCACGGTAAAACGTGCCTATGAGAGTGTCCCCGCAAAAGAGTTGAAGAAACGTGCTCGTAGCGGTGACCAGATTGCACTGCTGTTGCACCGTGCCGTTTCGTATGGCACTAGCCTTGAGGTGGTGCTGTGGGTGCTCGTGGCCACGAGCGCAGGCGTGTTTTTTGTATATCTTTCGCAGCATACAGCTGGCTGGTTCGCCGCACTGACATCCACCTTTTTGATCTGGTTTGGGTTTTTGTGGATGCCAAAACGCAAAGCTAGCCGCGTTGGTCTCTGGGTGGCAGCAAAGATCTCGCCATTGATATCGAGAATAGTAAGTTTCTTGCATCCAGTCTTGCGTCGGGTGATTGGGTTTGTACAGTCGTACGTTCCCATTCATTTCCATACTGGACTTTATGACAAGGAAGATCTCGTGAAGTTACTCGAGCAGCAAAAAAACCAACCAGACAACCAGATTTCTGAGAGCTCTCTAGAAGTAGCCGCTCACGCAATTGGGTTTGGCGACAAGCTGGTTGGTGACGTTTTAGTTCCAAGGCGAGCAGTCAAAATGGTACATGCAGCAGATACTACTGGCCCAGTGCTAATGAGTGAGCTGCACGACAGTGGATTTTCTCGCTTCCCGGTGCATGGTGATAAAAAGGATCAGATTGTGGGTATATTGTATTTACGCGATCTGATACGCGTAAAAAGCGCGACAAAAGTTTCTACTAAAATGCACGAAGACGTGGTGTTTATCCACGAAGATCAAACGCTTGAATCTGCATTGAAAGCAATACTTGCCACGCACCAACAGTTATTTATTGTCGTTAATAGCTTCGAGGAATACGTCGGGATACTCACAATAGAGGATGTCTTAGAGCAGATTATTGGGACACAGATTATCGATGAATTTGATCAATATGATGATATGCGGGCAGTCGCCGCACGAGCTGCTGACATGGAGCATGCAGAAAATAATCACCCGGCTGAAACCACAGAATAACTCCCGGTTATTAAAGAAACTCAACAGTCACATATGAACCTTGTAGATTTTGAAAGAGAAGAAATACTGTCGAGTAAACAGATCGAAGTCTATGCACGGGTTCGCCAATTTGATATTCAAGAGCCACTGCCTGATCAGGAGGTAATGGGGATATTTAGAGGTGTTCTTCGCTACAAAGAAGCAAAAAAAGAAGAACTGGAGAGCTATCTACTTGACCCCGTCACAGGTCTACCAGGTAGAAACCTTTACGATAAAGAAGTTGCCGCGCTCCACGCGCGGTTTATGCGCGACCAAGCCACGAATAGCTACGCGCTTGCACTCTGGGATGTAGACAACCTAAAGCAGGTAAATGACACATTCGGCCACAAAGCAGGCGACAAGTACTTACAAGCGGTTGTTAGGGGCATCAATTCGTCGCTTAGAGAAGGTGATTTGCTGTTTAAGGTTGGCGGAGATGAGTTTGCCGGCATATTCTTTGGTGTGTCAGAAGAGTCAGTAGTGGAGCCAATATTTCAGCGTATTGATAAATCGCTCAATGCTGCAATCGCCATATTAAAAGAGAACGAATCGTGGCCAGGCATGAACCTAGGCGTGAGCACTGGACATGCACTGCCTCAACTGGGCGAAGGACTTCTAGACATAGAAACAATTGTTGATCAGCGAATGTATGAAAATAAGCGGGCACGTAAACAAGAAAAAGGCAGAGAAATAAGTGCACCAATTTTGGGCGTTCAGAAACTTTTTGGGAGAATCGCCGTACGGTACGAGCCGCCGGGTGAGCAGACTCCTCTTATCAAAACCTAGAAGATGATCTATACTACAACAGATAAAAATAGGTAGTTTTAAGGGCAGGACATGAAGCGAACACTGGCAGTTGATGTCATTACACAAGTTGGGCAAGAAGTAACCGTTCAGGGATGGGTGAATTCTCGGCGTGATCATGGCGGGCTGGTCTTTGTTGATTTGCGCGATCACAGTGGTATTTTGCAGCTAACTATTCCGACTGAATCGGCGGCATTTGGCGAAGCTGAGAAGCTTCGTGATGAGTACGTAATTGAAGCAACTGGTGAAGTAAAAGAACGAGAAGACGATCTAAAAAATCCAAA
>Ga0136558_1001283_pt1 | contig 13019 bp, 7 predicted proteins | sample AntRauTorckE6833_FD_101391 | JGI IMG/M metagenome (GOLD analysis project Ga0136558, IMG submission 101391) | Saline lake microbial communities from Rauer Islands, Antarctica - Metagenome Torckler E6 #833 | ecosystem: Environmental > Aquatic > Non-marine Saline and Alkaline > Saline | place...
CCGGAAGATTGGTGTGGCTGAAGTACTGGTAGCAATAGTGAAGGCGTAGGCGGAGTTGTCTAGGATGGTGCTGGTCGCGGCGTTGGTGAAGTTGAGGTTACCAGTAACAGTGAGGTCGCCTCCTATATATGTATTGCCAGATACAGTCAATTTAGAAGACGGTGAAGAGGTACCGATACCGACGTTGCCGTTGTTGGCTACGGTTAGTACTCGACTTGAGGCGTTGTTTAAAGTAAAGATATCGCCAGTGCCGAGTTGGGTGATGGCGGTGGCGGTCGCGGTGGTGGAGCCGGTGATACTGAGAAGATTGTATCCGACTTGAGAAGCAGTAGCTAAGGTGCGTCTGTCCCATTCGTTAAACCTAGTACTCGCAGAGAGGTTATTTACAGTCTGAGTTGTTTCTCCAACATAGAGATTGTTTGCCAGCTGGATATTTCCGGCACTAGAATTAATTGTAAAGAGGTAACCAGAATTATTAGTGTCAGCAATTCTGTTACCAGTTATGTTTGTATTAATTGCACTACCAACAATATGAACGCTTAAAGTACTAGCCACATCACCGTTATCGTCAATAATATTGTCCGATACAATACTATCTTCAATACCTGCTAAGTACAAGCCGATGCCAGAGTTACGTTCGATATTATTGTTTGAAATAGTAATGTAGTAATCATAGTCAACATAGATACCTCTATCAGCATTTAAACTAATTAAGTTATTGGTGATAATTGACCCAAAAGTTCCAGATGTATAGATACCATCATCACCGTTCGACATGATAATATTATTGTTTACATGAGTTAGACTACTAAGCGATAAACCAATACCTGCATTCCCGACAATTCTGTTGTTGGACACTATACTACCGTAACCACCATTAATCACAGCAAGTGCGCCCGCATTGCCAGTGAACCTAGAGTTCGTGACATTTGTGTAGTGTCCGTCCGAGGAAATTGTAAGTGCTCTATCATCAAAATTATTGACAGTAATATTATCTACCAAGGTATATTCGCCATTTATTTCTAGACCTGTACCATAAGTAGTTGTATTACCTGCCTTATTTCCATCAAGTTTCAGTGATGAAATAGTCGTACTAGGGGTATCAACTGTAATTAAGCCAAAGCCAAAGCCTGGATTTACATTATTATGTAGTCGTATAAGCGTGCTGTCCCCTTGACCTGTCAGACTAACTCCCGTTGCAAGCTGGAAAGAACGGTCAGTGTAAGTTGATGTGCCTACATTAAAGGTACCTGAAAGCAGATGGACCTTCCCTCCACCAGTCGGAAGTGAGTCAATCGCCGCTTGAATCTGAACTTCGTCATTTGTACCGTCGGCAATGTAGTCAGCAGCAGCTTTTTCTGTAGCTGAAGAATCATTAGCTGCCACCACCACTACAGCATCTCCTCCACCTCCTACACAATCGCCACTAGCGTCTTGGAAACAGCCTCCTTCTAGGCGGATGCCGTTGGCGAAGGTGCTGGTGGCGGTGGTTGATGCTACGTAGAGAGCGTTGTTGATGGTGGTGGTTCCTCGGGTGAGTTCTAGAAGAGTATCAGTACCGAGGGTTTGACCGAGGCCAAACTGCATTGAGTCAGTAGTGTCGTCCAGTCCAAAGTAATAGTCGAGGGCGTTGCCGTTTAAGATAACTGCCAAATCTTCTGCTACTCCACTACCAAGTACTAGAGCCGAGTTACTTCCTCCAGTTGATTGGATAGACAGATTTCCACTTGAATCAACTGACATCTCGGTATAGTTACTACCATCATATGAAAGTCGGAATGAGTTACCGGTACCGAAGATGTCGAGCATTGCTCCTGGTGCACCGGTACCAATTCCTAGGTTGGTACCATCAAAAGCAAAGTTACTGTTGAAGGTCAGAGCCGAACCAGATACGTAGGGAATAGCATTGGCAGTATAGCTTCCTGGAGTATCTGTAAGTCCTAAGAAAGTACCATCACCAATACCTAGTGATGCGGCGGTAACGTTGGTCCAGGCTGAACCGTTCCAAGATAAGAGATCATCTGCTGTCTTGGTCATTGAAGCAACGTCGCTCAAAGCTTCGATAGAATCATCTGATAAGTCGTCTGCGTCTCGAGATGATTGAGTTGATTCCCAGAAGTTAGCTGAAGAGGTTGAGAATGAATTCGCTAGGTAGTATGAGCCTTCTTGTCCGTCGAAAGTTCCGGTCCAGTTGCCGGTTTTAGTAAGGTAAGTATCACCAATAGAGTCTCCATTCCATGTAGCATTCGTGATAACACCGTTAGTAACGTCCCAGGTGTTAGAAGAAATATCGATTCGGTCACCACCGTCACCAATAGTAAGTGTTCCCAAGGTGGTCCAGATACTAGCTGCTGAGATACTATTTGATCCCAAAGTTCCGCCCGCTACGGTAATTGCATTAGCTACTTCATTATCTGCCCAAGGATTAGCTGTGTTTACCCAGTTGCCAGTAATAGTCTTTACTCCAGAGAAGGTTTGTGTAGAACCTAAGGTGGCAATAGTATCGGTAGTATCGGCACCATTAAGATCAGGAAATAGGTAAAGCTGTTCATTATTATCAGCAGTTGGCCCCTCACAGATAAATCCTCCACCTGAGGTTGTTTTAGCAAAGTAACATTCATCTACCAAAAGAGCTGGGTTACTAGCCAAAGTCATTGAGTAGTCAATGTCACCGAAAGCAACCACATCACTAGCAATACTCAACAGGCCTGATCCAGTCACGTCTCCAGTATGAGTCTGATTAAATAAGTTAGTCGCTCCTTCAGCCAGGTCATCAGTGTCGCCAGTAGCGTTGGCTAGGTCTAAGTAGTAACTCCCTTCCTGACCATCAAAGGTACCAGTCCAGTTGCCGGTCTTAACAAAGCGGCCGTCTGCCAAAGTGCCAGTAGTGTCACCTAAAGCGATGTTTAATGACGATGTTGCCAGATCGGCCCAGTTGGTTCCAGTCCAGTAGAGGATGTCTCCGAAGTTTTTGGTCATACTACTAACGTCTGTTAGTTCTTCTAGAGTTGAAGCGAGACCGAGAGTAGTCGTAGAAACAGACAAAACTCCAGCGGTGTTAACTAGACCGGTTCCAGTGAGGTCGGTGAAGAGTTCGCTTCCGATGACTAGATTGCTAGTGGTAGCAGTGAAGGTGGTTAAGCCAGAAATAGTACTGGAGGCAGAACTTAGTAGTCCGCCGGTGAAGGAGATGAGACCGCTGGCGGTGTCATCTACGTCACTCCGTAGGAATGATGATGAAGCTACTCCGCCGACTCGACTGGCTTCGAAAGCTGCCGGTACCGTACCGAGAGCTTTTCTTGGAGTCATCTCTCCGTCTGAATCAATGTTGACGCTGAGGTAGAGAGGTTGGTTGAAGTCGATGGTTGCGAGGTCGGCGGTGGTTGAGCCGAGCATGACGCTGAAGAGGCCGCTTACGACTTGGACCTGGTTACCTCCGGTTAGGGTTTCGGTCCAGATCAGGGTTCCTCCGGTTGGTGCGTCGTAGAGACGGAACTCCATGTCGTAGGTTCCGTCTGCTACTGCTACTCCGGCGGTGTCGGTTAGTTTTCCTTGGTAGTTGATGGTGGGTGAGGCTTGGGCTGAAGCAGATAAAGCAAACAGACCTAACCCTAAGGCAAGTAAGGTAATCGTCGTCCAGAGTTTTAGCGGTAGACTCCTCATACTATCTGTCAGAATTATTAACCGGCACTTTTACGAACGGGATCACGTTACCAACCGGCATGCCGTTTTCATCGACTCTTACTATCACTTGCACTCCTTCGCTATTGGTCAGCACTTGAACTTGATCAGAGAACATGTCGGTTACTGTTGCACTCAAACTTCCATCTGGAAGTAATAAGACACCTTCACTCACGTCTTCACTAATTTGATTTACAGAGAACGTTGAACTTGCAACTAGGGGTGAGCCATCAGACGGACTGGCCTTAGCAGCTGAAGCTAGATTGGATGGACCGTCTATTACTACCGGGTTTGAATTAGAAAAAACATTGGCAGCAGATTCTCCACCGGCTAGGTTGTAAACAGACCAACCTCCCATAAGACCAAAAGTGCATACCATCAAGGAAGCAACGGCTGCTTTCATCGGTACAGACTTTTCTTTAGTTTTATTTTTTTCTTTCTTCTCGACTAAAGCCAGGTGGGCTGTCTGTTCTTTTTTTCTTTCTTCGCTAAGTTGTTTTTTTCTTATTTCTTGCTCAGCAGTTGTGGCTTCGTTGTAACTAACTAAAGAGTCAAGATCAACAAACCATTGTCGTCCGATGTTGCTGGCGATGATTTTACCTTCACGAGCTAGTCGAGTAACGTAGTCTCTAGAGTAGGAGACGTTGGAGACAGCCTCCTTAATTGGAAGTAATTTTTTTCCGTCAATTTCAATGGCACTCGACATACGATTTAACTATTATTATAAAGCTAAAACGTGTTTTTTTTTGGTGCTACTGTGTATAACAATTATAAAAAATAGCGGGCACAAAAGGACCTAAAGTCTCTAAGTTACTGAGTAAGAATTTCTAATAAATTCGCCACCTGAAGAGTGACTCCACCCTGATAAGAATTACTGGTCACTATTGCGTTTGAACTAGCGGAAAAAAGTAACCCGACACAAAGAATTGCCAAAATGCTGGCAATTAACGGAGATGCCAAAACGCCAGCAGATATACTTACTGGTTTAGCTACCGAATCAGCGACTGAAGTGGGAGAAAATTTTAATTCTTGTGGTTTATTAATAGGCTTCTTTTTGAGGTTTAGACGATTACTGTGAGTAGTCTGATTTACTCTGGCCTTCTCTTCAGTCTTTATGACTTTTGTATCATCTCGTTTAACCGAGAACTGCTTATTTTTAGGTCTATTTTCAATAGGGGTGACTTCTTTGGACCCCTCTTCTATCTCTACTTCCTCGTCAGGATATGAGGAAATAGATAATTTGCCTGACAGAGCTACATTTGGTAATTCGTCAGCCGTATAATTAGTGGTATTTTGGGCCACTCCTCCCGTAACGTTTAGGTTTTTAGCACCATAAGCCTTGACCCTTATTGTCTTACCTTCACCCTCTTGACGTTTATTGATCTTGGGAATTAGTGACTCTTCATCAGATTCATAATTCACTCGGAGGACTCGACTGGCGTCATAGGTTGAGGAATTTGTCGGAAGTGACTTAGCGGTCTTACTCTTAAGAACTGGTGATACGTCTTTGATTTTACTAGCTATATCTGTTGAATTTTTTTCCTCTCTTTCATCATCGGCTCTCATTGAGGAGTATTTGTTAGCTTTGTGCTCAGCTACTGAAGTAGGATTAACAAACCAAGTACGACCAACTAATTTTGCGTCTATTTTTTTAGCACGACAGAGCTGCCCGATGTAGTCGGAGGTATACTTAAACTCCTTGGCTGCTACTGATGCCTTCATGTATTCAGTTCCGTCCAGAACAACTATTTCCATATGCCAATATTGTATCAGATAAAAAAACAATTCACTCGACTTGGGGTGAATTGTTTTTAACTACAAACGAGAAAGTCTTATTTAATCGCTTCTTCTAAGATCTCTTTTAGCAGAGCTGTCCTATTTAAGACTGTCGATTAGTAACTGCTCTAGGGCTTTGGGGTCGGCTGAACCCTTGGTTTTCTTCATACCCTGGCCGAGGAGGAATTTGAGTGAAGCCTCTTTTCCACCCCTGTACTCCTCTACCACAGTAGGGTTCTCAGCAATAATTTCATCAATAGTGGCTTTAAGACTAGATACATCTGATACTTGCAGTAAGTTCTTGTCGGTGGCTATCTGTAGAGGTGTTTTCGAGCTGTTAAACAGCTCTGGAAGCAAATCTTTAGCTACTCTTGATCCAACCTTGGACTCTTCTACCATAACCATAAGTTCATTAAAGTGAGCCGGGTTTAGGTCCTCCAATCTATAGACCTCCTCAGAGAGGATAGGAAGAAGATCTGAAGTTAGATAATTAGCAGATAATTTTGCTACCTCATTGCCCTTAGACAAGTTTAGTACTTTCTTGAGAAAAGTATCAAGTTCAATATTAGCCAACAATACTTCTACAGTATTACTCGTTAAGCCGAGATTTTGGTAATATTCTCTTGTTTCATTGGGTAATTTAGGCATTTTCTCGTTTAGACGAGATGTACTAAAGGCTTCGTGTTTGCTGACCATTATCTTTGGAATATCAGGATCTGGGAAATATCTATAATCCTTGGCCGTCTCCTTTGATCGTTGGCTAAACGTCCTTAATTTGACCTCATCCCATCCCCTGGTTTCCTGAGATAATTCCTTGCCGTTTTCAAGGCATTCGATTTGTCGGTTCACTTCGTAATCAATAGCTGACTCGACTGACTTAAAAGAGTTTAAGTTTTTGACCTCTACCTTAGTTCCGAAAACACCCACTTCTCTGCTAACTGAAATATTGGCTTCAACTCGCATCTCTCCCTTCTCCATGTTGGCGTGAGAAATTCCCAGAGTTCGTAAAATCAATTGAAGTTCACGTGCGAAATTTCCAGCCGTCTTAGCATCATGAATGACTGGCTCGGTAACGAGCTCCATTAATGGAACACCAGCGCGGTTGAAATCAACTACACTTCCCTTGCCTTTGTCATGCTGACTTCGAGCAGTGTCTTCTTCTAAGTGCACTCTCGTAAGCTCGACTCCTTCCAGTTGTCCACCAGATAAAAACGGAAAAGCGTACTGACTAATCTGATAGGCTTTGGGAATATCTGGATAAAAATAATTTTTTCGGTCGAACTCAGAAAAGTCTGCCGGCTTAGCCCCTACTGCTTGTCCAAAAAGTAGCACCATCTCTATCGCTTGCTCATTTGGTACAGGGAGTGTTCCGGGGTGAGCCATACAAACAGGACAGATGTTTGCGTTGGGCTCAGAACCGTGGGGTTCATTTTTACAACCACAAAACATTTTGCTTTTTGTGTTTAATTCGGCGTGAACTTCTAATCCAATAGTCGTTAGATAGGTCATGAGAGTCTCAATAATTACAAATAAAGTGCTTCTTATTGTACTTAGATTGGCAATTTGTTACAAGCAAAAGCAACTTAGTTCCCTATCCCAAGTACTGAGTTAGTTCGTCTCTGAGATTTTTGAACGAATCGAGGTCTTCATTGCTAATTACAAGCACACGATTCTCAGTTTTGGCAAGCTCTTTAACTATTGAGTCAATATGCTCTTGTTCTACAAGGTCTTTTTTACTTAAAATAATCCACTCTTCCTTATCAGAAAAACTTTTGTCGTACCGAGATAGCTCATCACGAATTGTATAATACGCAGAAACGGGATCTTCGTTCTCCAGGGAGACTAGGTGTAGAAGCATTTTAGTACGAGATACATGCTTCAAAAACTTGTGCCCAAGACCCTTTCCGTCTGAAGCTCCTTCAATTAGTCCTGGGATATCTGCAATAATAAATCCGAACATATCTCCCAAGTGAGGTTCTAGTGTAGTGAAGGGGTAAGCACCGATTCGTGACTGAGCATTGGTGAGATTGTTTAACAAAGTAGACTTGCCAGCATTTGGTAAGCCAATCAACCCAACGTCGACCATGAGTGAAACCTCGATTAGAAACTCTCCGTCTTCTCCTGGCTTTCCCTTGGTTGATTCAGTAGGAGCTTGGTTGGTCGACGACTTAAAGTATTCGTTACCGAGACCACCACCTCCACCCTTAAGGATTCTTTCAGTCTGACCTATTTCGGTCAGCTCAAAAGAACGACGTCTAGCAACATCGGTAACTCTTGAACCAACTGGTATATCAATATAAATATCGTTACCGTTTTTACCAGCTTGGCTTTGGTTGGTTCCATCGGCCCCTTTCTCAGCAGAGAAAAATTTATTACCGGTGTACTTAGACAAACGATTAAGGTCCTTTACAGCCCTGACGTAGACGTCTCCACCGTCTCCACCGTCTCCACCAGATGGACCGGCCATTGGTCGAAATTTTTCGTGACGCCAACGAACAACGCCGTCACCGCCGTTACCTGCTTTTGCCTGGATTGTTAATTCATCAACAAACATAACTTATATAATATTCAAATTCGTTTTAATATTCCTTCTCTCAGCTCGCTACAGCCAGATTCAGGCCTAGTAAATGGCCAGAATCATGGCTAAGCGCTTGAGTACTTTCACAATAGTCGACTACGCTCCTTTGTTCAAGCATCATCGACAAACATAATTAATGGCAGATTACCTTAATATAAGGCAATATGCAATTAATCCTCCCTTATTTCACGGTATTCTATCTTTTGTTTGGTTGATTCTTGATTGATGAATCTATTACCTAAAGTGCTGATAACACTCATCAAAACCGAACCTAGTAAGGCGTACCAAAAATTGTCTACGGAGAAGCCTTGAATAAATGAAGCGGCGAACAGAAACAAGGCTGCGTTTACCACGAAAGAGAATAGTCCCAAGGTAATTATGGTAATCGGCAAAGTTAGTACCAGCAGAATCGGCTTGATAATGATGTTAAGTACCCCTAATACTAAAGCAGCGATGATTGCCGGATATAGACCAACTACAGTAATGCCGGAAACAAGTTCGGCAATTAGGATTAATCCTAGGGCGTTAAATAATAGTCTTAGAATTAATGTCATATACCTTATTGTAGCGTAAAATTTCAATAATACAAAAACCGCCATGGGGCGGTTTTTGTATTATTTATTTGGAACTACTTAAGTGTCCAACCTTCAGCTAAGAACGGTTCGGCTTTTTTATACTTCAATTCTTTTGTCTCGTCTCCCTTCACAATAGTGACTAAATCGTTTCGGCCAATGGTATTTTCTTTTACTACTGGAGTACGGTTGCCAGCTTTTGACTTAGGGGTTTCTCCAGCGGCTTCTTGAGCGGCCTTTGACTCTCTTTTTCGGTCAGCTTCTTCTTGTTCGACAAGCTTTGGTTGAACCTGGGGCAATACGTTGTTTAGTCGGTGTAGTAACGCGTATTGCATTTCTTTAAATAATCTCTTGCCTTCTTTACGATATTCAATCAATGGATCGCGCTGTCCGTAAGCTCGCAAGGTAACACTTGAGCGGGTGTAACCCATTACTTCTAGATGTTCCACCCACAACATATCTATCAACTGTAGAACCAGTCTCCTGAATACATCAGCAAAGACCTCTTCACCGAATTCTACCTTCTTAGCTTCGATAGTTTTTTCTGTCTCAGGAAAAGCTTCGTACAATTCCTTGATTACCTTATCAGCTTCGTCGGCTTCGTTCATCAGTAGATTTTTGCGACGGCGGTAGATGGTTTGTCTCTGAGCATTAAGTACATCATCGTAAGATAAAATTTGTTTACGTGAATCAAAATGAAAACCTTCGATTTTAGTTTGGGCACTTTCAAGGGTACGGGAAATAATTCCCATTTCGATTGGTTCGTCCTCGGGAATCTTAAAGGTACCCATAAGATTCTTTACTCGATCACCACCGAAGACTCGCATCAGTGAGTCGTCCATAGAAACAAAGAACTGGGTTTCTCCCAAATCTCCCTGCCTACCAGCTCGACCTCTGAGCTGATTGTCGATTCGTCTAGCTTCGTGCCTTTCGGTACCAAGAACAAATAAACCGCCTAGTTCCTTGATGAATTCTGCGTCTTCTTTAGAAGCCTCAGGTCCACCCAACTTGATGTCGACCCCTCGACCAGCCATGTTGGTAGCTAGAGTTACCGCACCCTTCCTTCCTGCCGCTGCCACAATCTCTCCTTCTCGCTCGTGGTTTTTGGCATTGAGCATTTCGTGCTTGATATTAGCCTTAGTTAAAGCGTCCGCTAGTCTTTCATTAGAATCGATTGAGGCTGTTCCGATAAGTATAGGCTGACCTTTGCCGTGAACCTCTTTCACCTTATTAACAATTGCCTTAAATTTTCCGGATTCGTTTTGGTAAATTAAGTCGTTTTTGTCGATTCGTCTTACTTCGCGATTGGTCGGTACGGGAATAACTTCTAGATTATAGACGGTAAAGAATTCTTCTTGTGAAGTTAAGGCGGTACCGGTCATGCCCGACAACTTGTCATACATACGGAAGTAGTTTTGATAGGTAATCGAAGCGAAAGTCTTAGATTCTTTTTGGATAGGTACTCCTTCCTTAGCCTCTACGGCTTGATGCAGTCCTTCTGACCAACGGCGTCCGGGTTGTAATCTTCCAGTAAATTCATCAACGATGACCACCTCACCATCTCTAACCACGTACTCCTTATCTTTTTGAAATAAAGCCTTGGCTCGAACAGCTGTCTCTAAGTGGTGTACGTACTTGATGCCTTTTTCGGTATAGATATTTTCGATACCTAAAGCCTTTTGCGCAATATCAATACCTTCATCATTCAAAGTGGCGCTTTTTAGTTTTTCGTCTACAACATAGTGCTTGTCTCTTTCTAACTGATTAGCAATCTGGGCGAAGGTGGGATAAAGATTTTCGGAATCAGCTGCTGGAGCCGAAATAATCAGTGGAGTCCTCGCTTCGTCAATCAGGATAGAGTCTATCTCGTCGACAATAGCGTAGGCGTGATGAGGCTGTCTGATTCGATCGGCTTCGTATTCGATATTATCTCGCAAGTAATCAAAACCAAACTCACTGTTAGTGCCGTAGGTAATGTCTGCTTGATAAGCTTGTTGGCGAGTGCAAGGTCGTAAAAAATCATAGACGACTTTGTATGATCCATGCTCGTCTCTTTCCTCGTCTTTTTCTTGATGAGTCTCATCATAAATAAATGACGCGTCGTGATTTACTACACCAAGAGTTAAGCCGAGCTTGGCATAAATTTGACCCATCCATACTGCGTCGCGTCTAGCCAAATAATCGTTTACGGTCACGATGTGTACTCCTTTACCATTTAGTGCATTTAAGACCGCAGGCAAAGTAGCTACCAAAGTCTTACCTTCACCAGTTCGCATTTCGGTGATTTTTCCGCGATGCAGAATAATTCCGCCGATAAGTTGTACGTCGTAGTGACACATCTCCATGGTTCGCTTGGCGGCTTCTCTAACTAGAGCGAACACGTTCGGTAAGATTTCGTCCAGATTTTTGCCAGCGCTTACCTCCCCACGGTATTTATTGGTAGCATCAACGAGCTGTTGGTCGGTCAGAGCTTCAATTTTGCCTTCTAAGGCGTTTATTTCATTAACTATGGGCTTAATAGATTTAAGCTCTTTTTCGTAGGTGGGACCAAAAAATTTATCTAAAAATGACATGGTTGGTGTGGTGGGTAAAAAATTAAGAAAGACTACTAACACTTATTGACAGCTCGCTATCGCTAGATTCAGACATTGATATAGGCCTGAATAATGGCGAAACGCCTGCATAAATTCGCAATAGTCGCATTACACGCTCTTTTGCTCATTCAACATAATGGTCGTAGTATATACGCAATTAGCCTTAAATACAAAGCAAAATCGCCCTGAGGGCGATTATGCAATAAACTTAACGCGAAGGTGGCGTACCCGCTCCGCATTCACTACTTTTTTCTTTTTTTTGTGGTTTTTTTAGCGGCCTTCTTAACAGTTTTTTTAACTGTCTTTTTTGCCGGCTTCTTCTTAGCTGTTTTCTTTGCGGTCTTCTTTACCACCTTTTTCTTGGTAGTCTTCTTTACCGCCTTCTTCTTAGTTGTCTTTTTTGCAGGCTTTCGCTTAACTGCTTTTTTGGCAACTTTCTTTACAGCTGGCTTTTTGGTAGTTTTCTTAGTTGCTTTTTTGGCAACTCGTTTTTTTGCTGCTGGCATAAGTGTGTTGGAAGATTTTTTATGAATAAAGTTCGACCGCAACACCTTCTCGTTTTCAAAGAACAAATCGGGAGAAGATTTTTGCTTACTCTTATTATCACTCTTAATGATGATAAGTACAATTACTTTTACTAAAAACTTTTGGGGATAAAAAATTACCTGCGTAATTTTTTATCCGCTCCGAGCGAGAGCGAGGGCGCGTCGATGTTTACGAGACGCGAGGTGGGACGTGGTTTCTATTACGACACTTTGTGCTACTAAGTCAGCTGTTTTGACGCAGTTTGAACCTGCGTAATTTTTTATCCGCTCCGAGCGAGAGCGGGGGCGCGGGTAAGGCAGACCACTACAGTCAGACTCTCCCTTCTGAGTCGATTCGTGACTAAGTGTCTAAATTTAAATTAAAAACTACTGACTTCTCTTTCAATTAAAATACCGGTTTTTGCTTTTACTATAGCTTTTATCTCTTCAGCAAAATCGTTAATGGCACTGGCGTCTTTGGCTGACTGATTAATTAATACCAGGGCTTGCTCTTGATATAAACAAACGCCGTTTTTTTGGTAACCCCTTAATCCACAAATCTTGTCTAACACCCAGCCTAGTGAGACTTTAGTCATAGACTCATCCACCGCATGACCAACTATCTCTGGATACTTTGACTGCAATTGAACAAAAGCTTTTGTTTCGATGATTGGGTTTTTAAAGAATGACCCGGCCGTACCCACCTCTCGCCAATTGGGAAACTTCCCAGACCGAATCTTAATAACTTCATCTCTTATCTTGGCTGGGGTCAGTGAAGGAATGTATTTAAGATCTTTAAGCGAACCGTAGTCTAACTTAGGACTTTTGTTTAGCGATAGCTTAAAGACTACTTCAGTAATAATCCACTCTTTACCCTTAAGGGTTTTAAAAAATGAATCTCGATAAGCGAACTGACACTCTTTGTTACTGAAGTTTTTTACTTCTCCGGTTTCTTTGTTAAGAGCTGATACTTCGGTAATCAAATCAGCCACCTCAACTCCGTAGGCGCCGACATTTTGGATAGGGGTTGCGCCGACTGTACCAGGAATGGCACTGAGATTTTCTAGGCCCCAGTAATTTTTGTCTACTGCATACTGGACCAAATCATCCAGCGTCTCACCGGAGCCGGTTTTAATATAAACATTGTCTCCATGAACGGTGTCACTAATACCGGTGAGGTGGTTTTTAATAACCAAACCCCGATAACCCTCGTCACCGACTAACACATTGGAACCGCCGCCTAAAATAGCCAGAGGCACTTTTGTTTTTTGAGAAAACAAAAGTGCCTCTTTGA
>Ga0136558_1001295_pt1 | contig 12891 bp, 12 predicted proteins | sample AntRauTorckE6833_FD_101391 | JGI IMG/M metagenome (GOLD analysis project Ga0136558, IMG submission 101391) | Saline lake microbial communities from Rauer Islands, Antarctica - Metagenome Torckler E6 #833 | ecosystem: Environmental > Aquatic > Non-marine Saline and Alkaline > Saline | place...
CCGTGATAGGCGGGGTATTGATGTTTATCGGTATTGTCATCTATTTGGTTTCATTTTTTGGAACTGTATTTTCAAAGAGTAGCTCTACAGAAGAAGGGTCAGTGATCACTTTCCCGATTTCAGAAGCTTATCATGATGAACCGGCTTTATGGTTGAGAAATTTCAAACCCTATATCATTATTGCAATCATCTTAATCGTTCTTTCATATACGCCTGTTATATTGGATGTGTTAGAGGCTACGTATGGAGGGTCACTTCCATATTCACCCAATAGTCCGATACCATTAAGGTAAATGGCAGTGTAACAGCAGAGTATGTATGAGTACAGGAAGGTTTAATATTTTTTTGATCCTGACAGTTTGTATGCTGGTATTAACAGCAACCGGCTGTGATCGTCTGAAAGTTCAGGACACACTGGAGGATCATGAGTACCCTTTAAAAAATCAACTCAACGCTAATATCAATTTCCCTTCTGATTATGAGGGGAAGGTGATGCTGGTAGGTTATGTTTACACTCACTGCCCTGATATTTGTCCGCTCATAACATACAACATGAAGGATATTCAAAATGAGTTTAATGAGAGTGATGATCTGTTGCTGATTAGTGTCACATTTGATCCGGATCGGGATACTCCGGAAGTTCTTTTTGATTATGCTTCCAACTACAATCTGAATCAAGAGAACTGGCAATTGTTAACGGGAAATAAATCAATCGTTGATGAATTACTCTCAAAACTCAATATCGGGACGGTAAAAACACCCACTCGATTTACAGAGTCCGGAACTCCGATCTATTTCATCGATCATACCGATCGGGTAACATTAATCGACAAAGAAGGAAGAATTAGAAGACACTATTTGGGCAGTGAATTGGATGCTGATATTGTGGTTAAAGATATTGAGAAGCTATTAAAGAATAGTTAAATGTTGTATCTTTTATGAATGGTAAACGTTTAAAAAATGTTTAAATAAAACCATAGAAAATAAAAATCAGATCAAAAAAAACAATGAAGAAAACAATTTTTAGCACAATACTTTTAGCACTCTTTTTTGGGCTTGCTGCATGTGGTGGTGGTGAAGAAGCCGCTGAAAGCAATGAGGCCGCTGAAGTAACTATTGATGATGGCGTGAGAACCATTGAGATCATAGGCACGGATGACATGAAATTTGTAGTAAGAGAAGCCGCTGAGGGTGTAATTACGAGTGGACAAGCGGGTCAGTATATGCTTTTACAAAGCATTGAAGCTGCTCCGGGTGAAGAGTTGAGAATATCACTGAGCACTGTGAGTAACCTTCCACCAACTGCAATGTCACATAACTTTGCCCTTTTAGATTTAGGTACAGATTTAGATGCATTTATTAGAGCAGCCATCACTGCTCGTGATAACGACTACATTTCACCTGAATTTGAAGGTCAAGTGATTGTTGCAACAGCTATGGTTGGTAATGGAGCATCAGACACTATTACGTTCACTGTTCCTGAAACACCCGGAGAATATGACTTTATCTGTTCTTTCCCAGGGCATTTTGCAGGCGGTATGGTTGGAAAATTGATTGTGCAGTAAGCATTTTTAAATAATCCTTATCGTTAAATTATAGGAAAAGGCCGTGTGTAAACATGGCCTTTTTTTTGTACTATTGTTTCTTATTTGATTCTTTTATGGTAGACTTAATCAATAGTTTATTGAAATTTTATAGAAATAGAAGAGATTAAATTAAAATGAAAGAACTTGAGATTTTAGAGGCTGATTTTACCAATAAAAAACATTGTCAGGCCATTTTGGATGTTACCAACCGCTATGCTGAAGATCCTATGGGTATGGGCAATTCACTTACGGATAAAACCCGTTCCAATTTAATTGATAAAATGAGCCGTTTTCCCACTACAATCTGTTTCATCGCATTTATGGATGGTGAGGTTGCGGGCGTGGCGAACTGTTTTTATGGTTTCTCCACTTTCAAAGCTGCGAAAGTATTAAATATTCATGACCTTGCTGTTATGCCCAGGTTTAGAGGAAGGGGCATCGGTGAAGCACTTCTTGGAACAGCCGAAAAAAAAGCAAGAGACACAGAGTGCTGTAAGGTAACTTTGGAAGTCCGTGAAGACAATCGTGCCAGAGGCCTGTACGAACGCTATGGTTTCACTTATGGTGAACCTGCAATGTACTTTATGTCCAAAGAAATGTGATGTTAAACACAATTCATTCGCCGATAAAAATTTAACAGTTCATCTATTCATTAGCTAATTCGGCAATTTCATCGAGATTATTATCAAATTTTTCAATAACCCCGATGATGGTCTCCACAGCCTCCAGATAAAAATCGGGATTGATATTTTCAAAAGTATCTGATGGCTGATGATATTGTGGATGATCTTCTACACCGAAATAGATAAAGGGGATACCTTGCTGGTGAAAGGGGCCATGATCTGAAGACATTGTCCAGTTCTGAGACCAATCATCCGTATCATATCCAAAACTGACAGTGATCGACGCATCTGAAACAGACTCCATAATGAAGGGACTTAAAAATGGATAATGAGCTGTTCCTACTGCATATAATTCATTATCAAAGTTGTTGCTGATCATATCCATATTCACATTCAGTACAATTTGATTTAATGGAATAGCCGGATTTTCGATAAAATATCTTGCACCGGAGAGGCCTTGTTCCTCAGCATCGAATGCGATAAAAAGAATGTTATTCTCCGGTCTGTTTTCAGAAAAATATCTAGCGGCCGCAAGCAGACCGCCCGTTCCGGATGCATTGTCATCCGCTCCATTATAAATGTCACCATTAGAGACACCCAGATGATCGTAATGAGCTGTAACCACAATGAACCTGTTCGGATTGGCGCTACCCTCAATAAAACCAATCAAATTGACTGCTTCAACAAATTCTTCACCTGTCTGGCTATTGGTAAAATCAAAAAGATGACGATACGACTCTCCTGCCATTTGCAGTCCCAGAGATTGAAACCTCTCCTCAATATATTCTCCGGCCATTCGATTTCCCTCCTCACCGGTTCGGCGGCCATTGAGTTCATCTGAGGAGAGATACCGGACATCTTCCAATAGCTCTGTCTCAACAACAAAGTCAGGCTCCTGAACATCAGATATCTGGTCACTTTTACAGGATAGAGCAAAGGTGGATAAAAGGATAAAGAGAATGGGTAGAGTTGAATTATTCATGAAATTATACTTTTAGATGAATTAAAAGAATCGTAATGATTGATCTTACCAATTTCGTAATTTGAAACAGTTTACGGAATTATACGTAATAAAAATTTTGCGCAGCCCAAACTGATAAAAGATAAAATGAGATCAAGTGATCAACAATTGAAAAACAATTTAAAAAATCCGGATCGGGATGGATTGGATAAATTTTTAAGAGAGAATTCAGATGCAACAAATCATCAGCCACCGGAAAATAATAACTTTGTGAGTAAAGTTCTGTTGATAGCTTTTCTGGTTGTTTTAGGGCTCTATTTTGTTAAGGATGTGAGTAATAACGCCTTTAATCCAATCTCAGCGGTTGTGTCTACATTTCAAGCTGCAAGCGGCCCTTCTGAATCGTTGTTGAATAGCATGAATGAATTGATGATCGAAATGGGGTATACAGATCTGACTCACGATGATCTTCGGGAATTACGCAGTGAAGGAGTGACAGCCACATATATGTCAAATATACGCGCTCTTGGATTTACCGATTTAACAATGGATGATGCCGTAAGACTGGCTAATGCAAATGTGACAACTACATTTATGGCGATGATGATGGAGTTGGGATATGATTTAACTCTTGATGAATTTGCAGAGCTCAGGCGTGCAAATGTCACAGCTCACTACACAAGTAATGTGCACGATTTAGGATTCAGGGACGTGACGAAAGAGCAGCTGATACGAATGAGAAGTATCGGTTTGACGACCGGATTGATCGAAGAACTTCAACTTGAAAGGGGTGAAGAGATCACACTTGATGAAATCATTCGCTATCACATCAGCAATCAGTGATAAAATAGGATCCCCACCCTGTAAATTTTAATCTTTTGGCACGGTAATCAACACCATTTTTGGACCTACTCATTGATTGATTGCAGCTTGTGCGGCCGCTAATCTGGCAACAGGCACCCTGAACGGTGAACATGAGACATAATCCAGATTTTGTTGATAACAAAATGTAACACTTTTGGGCTCCCCTCCATGTTCACCACAAATACCGACTTTGAGTTTGGGTTTTGCCATTCTCCCGTTTTTTGTTGCCATTTCAATTAGCTGACCCACACCTTCCACATCTAATACCTGGAACGGATCATCAAGTAGAATGCCTTCATTTAAATATTCACCCAGAAATTTACCGGCATCATCACGGCTGTATCCGAAAGTCATTTGAGTCAGATCATTGGTACCAAATGAGAAGAAGGCTGCATCTTTTGCAATTTGTCCGGCAACCAATGCTGCTCTGGGAATTTCAATCATGGTACCCACCTGATATTTAACTCTGTTCATTTTCTCTGCGAATACCAGTTCTGCGGTTCTGTCAATCACCATTTTTTGTGATCTGAACTCTTGAGGTGTCCCAACCAGAGGAATCATAATCTCAGGAATCACTTCAATTCCTTCCTCCCCCAATTCAATTGCGGCTTCGATGATTGCACGTGTCTGCATTTCAGTGATTTCAGGATAAGTGATTCCAAGTCGACAACCGCGATGTCCAAGCATCGGATTAAACTCTTTAAGGGCTCTGACTTTCCGGGTAAAGAGAGCTCTGTGTATACCCAAATCATCGGCAACTTGGTCTATTTCGTCTGAATCTTCCGGCAAAAACTCATGAAGTGGTGGATCCAGTAGACGGATAGTGACCGGTAAGCCTATCATGACCCGAAAGATCTCCTTAAAGTCCTCTTTTTGATAGGGTAGCAATTCTGCCAATGCTTGTTTACGGGCGTCATAATTTTGTGATACAATCATTTTACGGATGGCCTTGATCCGCTCTTCTCCGAAAAACATATGTTCAGTTCTGCAAAGGCCTATTCCCTCTGCTCCAAATTCTCTTGCCCTTGCAGCATCCTCAGGACTATCTGCATTCGTTCGCACTTTCATATCTCTAAATTCATCAACCCAGGTCATAAAGAGTCGATAATCGTCTTGAAGATCGGGCTTTATAACCTCTTTTTTACCCATTATTACCGTTCCCCGGGCACCGTCAATGGAGATCCAGTCTCCTTCTGAGATAGTCATTTTACCATTGGTAAAATTGCTGTTATCATAATCAATAATAATATCGGCACAACCGGCGACACACGGTTTTCCCCAACCGCGAGCTACCACTGCTGCATGACTGGTCATACCACCCCTGGACGTTAAAATGCCCTGCGCGGCAGACATACCACCGACATCTTCGGGACTGGTTTCAATTCTGACTAAAATAACCGGTTCGCCTGATGCAGCAGCTTCTTCGGCTTTTTGCGATTCAAACACAACTTTACCGACAGCAGCGCCCGGTGACGCAGGCAGTCCTATTCCTAATATTGAGTCCGGATCTACGGTTTTGGAATCAATTTGAGGATGCAGCAGTTGATCCAGGTGAGTGGGTTCAACATGCGTTTTTACAGCAGTTCTCTTATCGATTAGCCCCTCCTTAACCATATCTGTCGCAATTTTTATGGCTGCATGTCCGGTTCGTTTACCACTTCGTGTTTGAAGGATATATAGAGTTCTTTTCTGGATTGTAAACTCGATATCCTGCATATTTCCATAGTGTTTTTCAAGATTTTTACCCCAGTTATAGATCTCGTTATATTGAGTTGGCATAATCTCTTTCAGTGTACTTATATCCAGAGGTGTACGGATACCTGCGACAACATCTTCACCTTGAGCATTGATTAAATATTCACCATATAGTTTATCTTCACCGGTAGATGGATCCCGTGTGAAGCAGACCCCGGTAGCACAATCATCACCCATATTGCCATAAACCATCGCTTGAACATTAACTGCTGTGCCAAGCAGGCCTGTAATATGATTTATCCTTCGATATTTATTGGCTCTGTCACTTTCCCATGAATTGAAAACTGCATTAATGGACCATTCCAACTGCTCATATGGATCTTTTGGAAACATGTAACCTGTTGCTTTTCTGTAAACTGCTTTGTACCGATTCACAAGGTCCTTCAAGTCTTTTGTAGATAATTCTGTATCCAGTTCAACCCCTTTTGCTTTTTTCAGGGATTCAATCGCTTTTTCAAAGAGATCATGAGGGATACCCATAACGACATTTCCAAACATGTCAATAAAACGGCGATAACTGTCATAGGCAAAACGCTCGTTATCCGTATGTTCGGCCAATGCAATTACAGTGTCGTCATTCAATCCTAAATTTAATACAGTGTCCATCATTCCCGGCATTGAAACCTGTGCACCCGATCGTACTGAAAGCAGAAGCGGTTTTTTGGAGTCACCAAGTCGTGTACCCATCGCACTTTCTACAAATTCCAAACCATCTTTAATTTGCTCTTTCAGTCCTTTTGGCCATAGTGAGTTGTGAATAGAATAGTAATGACACGCTTCTGTTGAGATAGTGAATCCGGCAGGAACAGGCAAGCCAATAGTAGACATCTCTGCTAAATTGGCTCCTTTCCCACCCAATATTTTTTTCATTGATCGATCACCATCTGCCATTCCATTGCCAAATGTGTACACTTGTTTTCTTTTCATTTCACTCTCCTCAAATTTATTTAGCATCTCTATCAAACCACTCTCCCTGGCTTTGAAAGAACAATACCTATGAAACAAGCTCAATCCTTCGCATAAGTTCAATCGGGAAGATCCCTACTCTGCTCTCAGGTTAATCCCCAATCAATATGATTATCATGTAGTATCCACAAAAAAAGGTTTCTCATTCTATATTCTATAAAGATTAAAGAACGATTTCGATTGGAGTACTCCATAGTTGAATCAGATCGATTCCCTGCCTATTTTATCGGATTGTTATGAACATTGAACCCTGAAATCGAACCTGAAATGTCCATCTACTTTTTTATCGTCCTTCTCTACCTTGCCCTTCTGATGGGTATCTCCATCTGGAAAAGCCGTGCCATTAAAAATCAAGACGATTTTATGGTTGCCGGTCGTTCAGTACCCACATACAAACTGGTTGGAACACTGCTTTGTACATGGTTAGGCTCCGGAACCCTGCTTGCCGGAGCCGGTCTGGCCGCGAGGGTGGGTTTATCGGAACTCTGGCTGGCAGCCGGTGCCTGGGTTGGAATTGTAATAGTATTTTTTTTGGCAGCAAAAGTACGGCGGATCGCACAGTATACCGTACCGGATATTTTAGAGCTTCGATATAACAAATATGCCCGGATTCTGGGTACAATCGTGATCGTTATCGCATACACTACGATCGTTGGATATCAATTCCGAGGCGGTGGTTTTGTTCTGAATCTCATAGCAGATATTCCGGAGTGGCAAGGTGTTTTACTGACAGCCGGATTCATTGTGATATTTACCGCATTTGCTGGAATGCTTTCTATTGTGTCAGTGGATATCATCAATGGCGCTGTAATTACAGTTGCGGTGATCATTGCGGTGCCGTTGGTTTATTTTAATTTGGGGGGTTCTGAGTACCTTGTAACGGAATTGGATCCTCAACTTTTTAGTGTACTTGGCGGACACAGTTGGATCTGGGTGATGGGTGTATTTTTCCCGACATTTCTGCTCCTGCTTGGCGAGTCTAACATGTATCAAAAATTTTACTCAGCCAAGAGTGAGAAATCCGCAAAAAATGCAGTTGTGCTTTGGGTTGTGGGTACCATTATCATTGAAACCGCAATCGCCTCTTTAGCAATCATTGCATTCAGCCATTTTAATGCCCTCGAACCGGGAAGCATCATGCATCTCGCTGTTGAAGACAGTGAAAGGATCATCCTTCACACAGCTCGTTTTGCAACAGAAATAGGGATTCCTCTGGCAGGTGGTTTATTGTTAATCTGTGCCGCTGTAGCCATTATCACTTCCACAGGGAATAGCTTTCTACTTACACCATCTACCAATCTGACCCGCGATATCTATCAGCGGTTTATCAATCCAAAAGCATCTGAGACGAGGATTATCTTCTTTCAACGATGCATGGTTCTGCTTTTAGGTGTGGTTGCATGGTTACTACTGACCCAGTTCCGGACGATTCTGGATATGGCTTTTACCGCATATACAATGGTGGGTGCCGGACTCACACCGGCGCTTCTGGCCGCCTTTTTGTGGAAACGGGTGACCACGGCCGGAGGTGTAGCATCTATTGCCACCGGTATGGGTGTAACCATCTTGATCACGATTATTAATTCGTTTGGAGAACAGCCGTTGATACCATACGACTACATCGTACTTCCGGCAGCAGGGTTATCTATACTTGTATTGATCGTCGTCTCACTACTCACTCCGCCCGATCCGAAAGAGAAATGGGGAAAATTCTACGAAGAGGAGAAAGTAGAGCTGAAAGATGTGATTTAGGGTGAAACTCACTTAATTCAAAAATATTTATACCCAAGTCTTTATCTGGATTACAACAAGATATTGATTACTGTATTTACTTGGAATCGCAAAGCGCCTATACCGCAGATCCCGGAGGTAATTAATATTATGATCGGGGCGGACCATAACGGTTGACCCATCCCTATGACCCAGATAGGCAATTTTTACGGGAACACCTTGTTCTCGGAGTTTCATTGCCACTGAGCATCATACAATACCTAAAGCGGAAGACAAGGCTGTGGCCAAGCCTAAGAAGCTGAGAAAACCGCAAATGTCTGTGACTGTTGTCAATATTATGGATGAAGAAGTTGCGGGATCTTGACCGATGGCTTTTAGGCCCATCGGAATAATAGCTCCGGCAAAACCAGCGATGACCATTGATAAAACCATAGAGATACCTATTACAATGGCAATTCCGAAAGATGAGGCCCAGAAGTAAACGATGATGCCCGTAGTTAAGGCGACGGCTACACCATTGATAAGACCCACGGCCATTTCCTTTCTTGCTACTTTAAACCATTGTGAAATTCTAATTTCCTTAAGGGCTAACCCTCTCATTGTTACGGCAAGAGCCTGAGAACCTGTATTCCCAGATTGCCCAGCCACTACAGGAAGGAAGATGGCTAGAATGGTGATTTGAGCTATCGTATCTTCAAAAAATCCTACTACCATAGATGCCAAAAATGCCGTTGCAAGATTGACTTGCAACCAGGGTAGTCTCTTTTTAACCGCAAAAGGAATCTTCGATAAAGCTTGTTCCTCTCTACCCGCACCAAACATGGCTTGCAAATCTTCTGTTATCTCGTTCTTTGAAGCAGTCATCAGTGCATCATTCCTGATAACGCCAAGCAAGTTTTGATTAATGTCGGTAACTGGAATCTGTAGAAGATCTTCTTTTTCAATCACTTCTAAAACCTCTTCCTGTGATGCCATCGCTTGTATAGAGGGAGCGTGTTCCATGATATCACCCAATAATTCCGTTGGTTGGGAAATGGCAATATATTGTAAAGGAATTTTACCCAGTAATTTCCCGACTTGATTCACCACATAGATAACGGCAAGCTTGCGATTTCTAAGCTTTCGGATTTTGCGAAGAACATCATCCACTTTATTGTCAACGAAAAGCGTAACAACCGTCGTTTCCATAAGGTAGCCTGCAGTGTCTGGTTTGTGTTTTAAAAAATCGGCAATTTCTCTTGATACTATATCTGGGAGCAAGGCCAATTTTTGATCAATTTCTTTTTGGCTCAGTCGTGACAATAATCGAGCACCCAAATGCGTATTCACGTGGACAAATAGCTCTTTGAAAAGCCCATCATCCATCTCTACTATGAGTTCAGCTATTGTATCTGGATTAAGCAGAAAAAAGATAAGTCTCGCGTCTTGAATTGTGAGTTCTTCTAAATACTTTAGCGTAGCATTTAGTGGGAGCGTATTGAGAATATGAGCAGCATCCTGGGGATATTTGGCAAAGTATTCTTTCAGTAATACACCATCTACCTTTTCAGCACTTGAATTCATGTTTTTTGATTATTATAAAGTATTATTTACCTACTGCTTGTAGTATGCCTGTAATACCTATGAGGTATAATTCACCTAGCGCACTACCTATTTTAATAACCTCCTTAGACCGAGGTCTTGCGGCATTATATACCACCTCTTTCGTTTTCAGATAGGGCAATGAGCCCAAAAGTCTTTCAGATTTATCTATAACCGGTATGGCGCTATACTCTAGCCAAGCTGGATGATCCAGAACATTCTTGATTGGGGTGTCTGACAAAAACCTTGGGATATTGGTAACCATCAGCTCATCAAGTGTATCGGTTTTCTCTGCCAGCATGAGCTCCTTCAATCCAACCATGCCTTCTAGTTCACCTTCTAAATTCACCACATAGAAGGTGGAGTCAAAATAATCCCTGTTGCTCTTTATGATTTGAATGGCCTCTTTAACTGTTATATTCTTGCTCGCAGTAATAGCCGGCAACATAAAAACACCGACAGAATTAGGTGTTTGCTCAAGTCTACGTTTAACTATAGCAGCCTTATCAAGCGATAGCATTGACAAGAGATTCTCACGTGTGGGTTCATCCACCAATCGCAAGAGTGACTCAACCAAAGCCGCGTCACTGTGCTCCAACAATTCTTTTTTCTTCTTTGTGGGAAGCATCAAGAAACATTTGGTTGCTTTTCCTGCATTCATAAGGTCTAGAAGCCTCATCCCTTTTGTGATTGACAGTTCTTGAATAAAGGCAGCCACATCTTCGACTTCCAAAGTGTCTAGGGCTTGAGAAGCCGAAAACGGATGTTTCTCGATAAAGTCCCCAACAACAATTTTATTTGAATCCATTGATTAATCCTTCACTATTAGGTAAGATATAGTTTCGCTAAAATGCTTTGTGGGTATGTTTACTTGACCCAATTCATTGCTTACGACCACATTCGTCGTCTCAATTTTTATAATAACTCCCTTTACTTTTCCAATCTGTATTTCATCACCCTCCTTATAAGCTTTGCGCACATAAAAGGCCGCTAAAATATTGCTGATTGATGTTTTGGCTCCCAAACCAAATGTCAAAGCAGCACCGAATAGAACTGCTGCCAAAATAATGACAATAATATTTATGAGAAGCACTATTTCAATTCCAATCTGATCTAAGGCGATGATTACTGCCATGAAAATTAAGCCGAACTTTACGATTTTTGAGAGAGTATTCCCATAGTCAAGACCAGCGCGATCGCTAATGGATATCACAAAATCAGAGATTACATTTCCGAGAATTATTGAGGCAAGTATTATCAGAATTGCAGCAAGCACATTTGGAATGTACTGAATAATGCTCTGAAACCAGTCAGTTATAATTGTCAATCCTAGAATGTCAGTAACCAAAAGGACGCTTGAAAACATAATTAACCAAAAAAAAGCTATTCCCAAAAAAGAACCGGCCTGTTTAAAATTAAGCGACTGGAATCTTTGGTTTACTAAGCGTTCTATATAATTTACCGCACGCGTGATAAAAAATTTTAACATCAAGGCGACTAAATAGCCTATGACTAAAACAAGGAGCGAAATGAGAATTTTTGGAATAAGTTCCAAAAAATCATATTTCCAGTTATTTAGGATTGAATTAATTTCTTGCATCATGGCTCTTCAAAATTTAGGATTCGAAATAAGACAGCAGTTGGATTGCATGACTCGTAACGTATAACACAAAACGGCACTTAAACTCTGCAATGTACACAAAGTTATGAAATTAGTTGAATTATTCTCACTTGGTACTTCTTAAGATGAACTATTGCGATCTCGTCTGATTTCTTTTTACTCCGTTCATTAACCTTAAATTCAATCAGAATTCCAATAACAACTAATTTAATTTCGCTAATGGCATATTGTAAATACCTGCCCGATTCTGTCGTTCAGGCTGGCTTCCCTGTTTTGTTTTTCTCCATAAGGTCGTAGCGTATTTATATACGATGTGTATGCCCGGCATGGGTGCCTTTAGCTTACAGGAATGTAAGCCATTAATCTTGAGGGTGAAAGTCCCTTATGGGCAGGGGTGACGCCTTGAACCATTAGAACCTCGCAAGGGCGTTGCGGATAACTGCAAGTCTGAAGGAAGCGAAACTGCAAACTCTGGTTCTGACGAACAGGAACCGTATAAGAGGCGTAGTGAGCTGGATGAGCAAGCACATCATTGTGATGTCCAGAACACCGAAAAGGAGCCCAGCCCAATCAAAGGTGTGGAAATACCCAAGGCGAACGGCAAAAAGAGGATGCTCGGCATCCCAACGCTGACCGACCGGGTTATCCAGCAAGCCCTGCATCAGGTGCATGAGCCTGTATTTGAGCCGGACTTGCAGCGGCACAGTTACGGATTCCGCCCCAATCGCAACGCCCATCAGGCCGTGCAAGAGGCCCAACGGAACATTAATGAAGGCTATCAGCATGTGATAGACATTGATTTGAAGTCATTCTTCGATCAGGTTGACCATGCCATACTGTTGGAATTGATCCACCGGAAGGTACGCTGCCGGCTGACGATGAGGCTGGCTGAACTACTTCAAACTGGCCAACATCCACGGCAAATTACAAGCCCTGGATAGTTGGCTGAGAAAACGGCCGAGGTACTGAATATGGCGCCACTGGAAGCGCCCAGAACGAAAAAGGAAAAACCTGATGCGATTGGGTGTAAACCCGGAAGATGCCTATGCATGGAGTCGGACACGGATGGGAGGCTGGAAAACAGCTCAAAGCCCCATACTGAAAACGACCATCACCTTAGCCAGACTGAAGAAACGGGGCTATATTGCTATGTTGGAACTCTATCACCAGATCAGGTCAAAGTAGCAAACCGCCGTATACGCG
>Ga0136558_1001296_pt1 | contig 12884 bp, 14 predicted proteins | sample AntRauTorckE6833_FD_101391 | JGI IMG/M metagenome (GOLD analysis project Ga0136558, IMG submission 101391) | Saline lake microbial communities from Rauer Islands, Antarctica - Metagenome Torckler E6 #833 | ecosystem: Environmental > Aquatic > Non-marine Saline and Alkaline > Saline | place...
AAAGCTTAAGGAATTTTCAAAACGTGCGACATTTGTGCGCGTCAGCAATCAGCTCAACACCTCCCTAGAATCTTACGACACCGAAACAAGCAAATAATTTCATACATGGATAAAACAATACAGACAATCAAAAGACGTCGACTTCGTATCATTCTTTCAATCGGTTTACTCGTGCTCTTAACGCCAGCAAGACAGTATCAGCCGATACAATCGAAGCTCGCGTTACACAGGCCCTAGAGTACGCTCAAGCAGCCGTAACTCACATAGCAGATGAAGAATCTCCTGAGGCTTTAGCAGGACTAGGCATCGACGTTGAACTAGGGAGTGGTATACTGCGCGGTAAACGCCGAGTAGCCGTCAATAACAAGATATACTCAGGGCGCAAGATTATCATCGCTACCGGATCACGGCCACGACAGATTCCTATCAAGGGACTCGACGATCACGACTATCTGACAAATAAGTCAATCTTTACCACTAAATCATTTACCTCACTAGCTATCTTGGGCGGTGGACCAATAGGCAGTGAACTCGCACAGTCCTTCGCACGACTCGGCGTCAAAGTTCACCTTATAGATAAGGCAAACCAAGTACTTAGCCGAGAAGATACCGAAGCATCATCCATCGTTGCCGATTCAATGCAACGGCTAGATATAACGTTGCATCTAGAAAGCGAAATCACTCATGCCAATAAACAAGGCAATAAGAAAACACTGCACATAACACAAAGTTCAGGTACAGAATCAACGGTTTCCGTTGATGAAGTGCTAGTTGCAGTCGGCCGACAGCCAAATGTCGAGCACATTGGCCTCGACGATACTGGCATTGATTATAGTAACCAGGGGATTGCGATAAATAAACGCGGCCAAACAAGCCAGCGACACACCTATGCGATCGGTGACGCAGCTGGTCCACCATTTTTTACTCATCGCTCTAATCATCATGCCAAGCAAGTGCTTACCCATGCAATTTTTAAGCTTCCAACTACGTTTAACGAAGCGATTATGCCTCGCGTGACCTTTACAACTCCCGAAATAGCATCGATTGGCATGACTGAAGCCGAACTCGAGCAGACTAATACTAGATATATAGTTTTAAAAAAACCATTATCAGAGATGGATCGTGGAATCATTGATAACGTAAAAAATGGATTCTTTAAGCTACTTGTAAACAAAAGAGGAAAAATATTCGGAGCAACGTTGGTTGGCAACGGAGCAGGGGAGCTAATCGGCGAAATAGCACTCGCCATGAATCACGGTATAAAAATATCGCAACTAGCCGACACGATTCATCCGTACCCAACATATGGCTATGGGCTCAGGCAGACTGCTTATTTGTACCGTGCTCAGACATACTCACCAGCCAAACGCTCTTTTGTACAAAAACTCTTCCGATTACACGGCAAAACATAGTAAAACAGTCTTAATAGGTAGTCATAACCAGGTTCAATGGCAACAATACGTCTAATTGATTATTCTCTCAAGTAGATTTCCGACACCATAAGAAATAATTGCCGCGGCTAAACCTAGGCCGAATGACTCTAAAACTGCACGAGTCCGACTTATCTTTGTAATTACGCCCCGTAAATATCCAATACCGATAAATGCCAGCAGGGTAAACAGTACCGACCACGCAAGCGCGACCGAAGCGCCTAAGTTGAGGCCAAAGACATAGTCAATTGTGTGAACAGATAGCGGTATAAAGCCTACTAAAATAAACGAAACAAAAGTCGCAACAGAAGCCATCAGGGGAGATTCATGATCCTCTTTATTGGTGTGACCCTTACTATCTGATAAATCTTGGTCGCTTTTTTCACTTAAAAATGAGCCGACTGCCATAGAAAATCCATCAGCGAAAACGTTAGCAAATCCAAGTATCAGAATCACACTGGAATCTAAATTAGCACCAGCAGCACCTGTCACGACTGCAAACGTTGTAACTGCACCATCCATTCCGCCGTATACAAACTCACGTAAATTATTTTCAATCTTTTTTATCATACATACATTATAACAACTATTGATGTTATTCATTGAGTAACAGGTAAACTATTCTTACTGGAGCTAAAAAAACGATAACGTATAATAACGAGCTAAAGCTCATCATTATATTCATAGCTGAACATGTAGGACTAAATGGTTGTTGTTGCAGGTTTAATTTGTAGACTAATGAACCAAACGGAACACCAAAAGTCAGAGTATTTTTCATTTACTAGATGATATTAAACCAGCTTAGAATTTGAATAGTAATTATGCTGGCGTTTGTTATCAAACCTAGTATAGGGATGTAGTATTTCAGGCTAGGTAAGAGTCCTTGTTGTTTTAATCGCAAGGCGGCAATCTGAACTAGCGTAAAAATAATTAGCAAAATAAAACTCGTAATCTGTGCCAAGATGCCAAGCGGCAAGGCAACAGCCATAACAGCAATAAGTACCAGTACCAGTAATGTAGCTCGTACTGGTGTGTTGCTTTTAGGAGATATTTCGGCCAAATGTTTGCTTATCCACCCCTCCCGAGCCAGACCATAGATTATTCTCGATGCAGTGATAATACCAATTAAAGCGCCGTTAGTTATCGCCATAATACCAATAATTGTAATAATTGGTGTATTACTCTGTGTAGCAGTCTGCCACACGGTCGCAAGAGGCGCCTCACTACTAGCCAGCTCCGCGCTAGAAAGCACTGCCAAGGCTGCAATTACAGTGCCAATGTATAAAAGAACAGCTACAGCGAGCGCTGTTAACATTCCGCGTTTCATTTGTTTTTTTGGCTGTTTTACTTCCTCAGCAATGTTTACCATATCTTCAAACCCTATAAATGCATAAAATGCCACGAAAGCACCAAGTACAATTGCTAGTGGCGTAACACTTCCGATGCTCGTAAATGATGCTTCAAGTGCGCCTACTGGATTACCGTAAAACATAGCAAAAGATATAATTAGCAGTAGCCCGCCTGTCTCTACCAATGTCAGCAACACAGCTAACTTTGTTGAGTCTCCTATACCCCTCAGTGCAAAAAATCCCAGCAGTGTGAGTAGGGCTAACATAACTAATGCAGAGGGAATAACGACAGAAAAACCAATAGTACTCAAAAGCGACTGAAAATAATTATCAAAACCGTTGAGAAGGGCACTAGCTGAAACGACGGCAGTCAGCGCCATCGCAATACCGATAAGTGTGCTCAACTTTTTAGATTTAAACGCACGGTCTGTATAAATAGCAGCGCCCGCACTGACGGGGTATTTACCGGCTAATGCACCATAGGTAATAGCCGTAAAACTCGCTACAATTCCAGCGCCCATAAACGACCACAGGATTGCATCACCTGATTCTTGCGCAACCTCGCCAATAAGTACATATATCCCTGCGCCTAGAATATTACCCAATCCGTAGAGGCTTAACATTTTCCACGTTATAGTCCTTTTTAATTTGGATGTATTTGCAGGTTTTTCAGGCATTAGTACTATTGTACACAAGAGTGATCTATTGTGTTTTCATTTGAATATCGTATTTTTACTATACTAGCTGTCTTGCTGTAAAAATACTTGAAAGGTAAGCATATCAAATTCGGGTTAAGTATACGGTCTGGAACAATTTGTTACAAAAATCACTTCAAATCTTAGACCTGAGTCAACTCAATACTTATCATTAAGGGTAATTTTAATTACGTGGAAGTATCAATCTTTTTGAAGCTATTCTGTTGTTTGACCGTCAAATTCTTCTTCGCTGGCTTCAGCTGGTGCTAGTTTGTCAAATTCTATACCGTCCTTGTGGTGTGGCGGAGAATATATTGTATACAATTTAAGCTTCTCGGTATCTGAGGTATTAATGACATTATGCTTGGCGCCAGCCGGTACTAGTACTGCGCTACCATCCTCAACCACGTACTCGTTATCGTCAATAACAACCTTACCCTGACCGGTTTCTATTCTAAAGAACTGATCATTATCTGCGTGCGTTTCTAGACCAATTTCTTCATCTGGTTTTAAGCTCATAAGTACGAGTTGTGAAAAATTACCCGTATAGAGCACTCTTCGATATTTATCGTTAGCTCGTGTTAGTTCTTCGATGTTCTCTGCAAAACCTTTCACGCTACACCTCCTATTTATATCTATATTATACGCTCCATTGCAAGCTACATATACAGACTAAATCTTAAGTATTAGAACTAGACAGTGATGATATTTCAGGCAAAAAAACTTAAATATAGAGCTACTAACCAACTCTTATATAGACGAACATACCGGTTATCCTATCTGGGTTTGTAGTTGAGTTATTTACCTTGAGCAAGATGATAATCTGCTCGCATTAAAATAGCGCCCCGATAGGAGCGCTATTGTAAGCAATGCTAGCTTGCTGATGCGCTCCTTTGTTATACCTTGATAAGCAATAATAAATACATGAGTGTATAGTTAGAGGTAACACTCTAATAGGAAGGTGGCAATATGTCAGACCATAAAGTGTTTACTGAATCAGAAGCCAGAGTAATCGGTGATAGTATCGGGATTGATTGGGATCTTGTAGATATTGGCGAGTTCAGGCAAGGGCTTACAGTTGAGCTAGAGCACGGTAGCCACGATCCAGAGACTAATGTTATCGACGACAATAAAGAAATGGCTGGCAAAATAGCCTGGGCGCACCTAAAAGAACTTCGCGACTACTATACGCGTCTCAAAAAAATGGAAGACGAAGGCGAAGTCTACTGGAAGTCACAAGATATCGGCAAAAGTAATTCATGAGCTTGTTTGGCAAGCTTTCTAAAGACAAAGACGGAAATATCGTGCTATTGCAGTCACCGAATCTTCCTATTATCACGTATATTGTTTCGTTAATATTAAGCAAGGTTACCGCGGGGTCTCTACAGCAATTCTTCGAGGTTATTGGTTTTGGCTCTTTGTTCGTTTTCGCTTGGTTGGAGCTTTTTGAAGGGGTTAATTATTTCCGCAAAGCCCTCGGGCTAGTCGTTATGCTATTTTTAATAGCGAGTAGGGTAGGGAATTAAACAATATGAAATTACTTAAAGCACTGGTCCCAGCAGTCATTCTTAAAAAATTGTATGGCAAAAAATACAAAAACCCTGGCAAAACTAAGCCCCTCAGCGATGAACAGAAAGATGCACTCCAAGATCGTAAAGATGACAGTGCATAGCTTAACGGTCTTGGCTAAAAGCCGATGGCGTATTCTTTCTTACACTTTCTAAGTATACTGGCCGAGTCGACTCTTTATCTCTTCTTGGGTCTTCGCTACACCATTTTTTTTGAATACCAATATAGGAACAATCAAAACTGGCTGGGGCGGTAGGATACGCTATGCCTGTACCGATAATATTTGCATATTATCTATTAATATTGACTTAATGTTAATTTATTGTTATAGTATGAATTAATCACTCTACTTTTATGAGTGGTGGAGAGAAACATGGACTACACACGGGGTCCTAAAGGAGTTTATATTATGAACAAACGAACTATTAACGCTCAAGGTGCGTTTAATTTCTGCACTAAAACTTTAGTGATAGCTATGTACGCATCAGTGATTGGTGCACTAGGTATTTTGACGCCAAGTACGGCTTATGCGGCTGATGTAGCCATGAACTTTTCAATCGAGCAGCAAGCAATCTTCAATATAGAGCAGGGTGATCTACCAATCGTCCTAGAGAATAAACAAGTACCTGAGGAATTTATCGGTAGACAATGTACTGTCGAGGTAGAAAGCCTTAACAATAAATCGGTTCACCCTGGCAACGACCTAACGGTTTCCTCAAATAATAGCTCATCATTGGTATTCGAAGATGTAGAACGCGAAACCGAATTGGAAATTGTTGGAACTGGTGAGATGGAGCTTGGCACTGAAGTCCAGGTCGCTATCACTGCAGTCGGCGGTAAAACGTTTTCAGGCGGTATGAATGTAAAAGTTACGTGCCCGGAAGATGTAGAGCCACAGAGCTATGAACGATGTGATACCACGAATGGTAAAATTGTTATCTTGAGCGAAGAAGAAGCTATAGACGACGAAAGATTTGTATCGTCGGATGATGATGCTTGTAAGCCCGATGAGCCTACACCCCCAGTAGAAACACCCGAAACGCTACCCGTAACCGGTGCATCCAGCTTCATGGGCTTGTTCGCAGGAACATCAATAGCCGGAACTATCGGCCACCGAATACTAAGTCGACGTAAATAAGTAAAAACGATATCTGCTGCCTTTTTAGGCCGTATCAGTCGCACTATAAATTCAATCTTGCTCCCCTTTGATCTATTGTATCTGCAACATTGTAGCGTGTAGGGCTTACTCTTGGCTGGAGAAGGAGTTACAACGTGGCAATTCACTTCATGCTAGATACCCAATCCTGTACGAGCGTGCACCTACGAAGAAGTCAGGTTCAACTCCGATCTTCCCGAGGTCAAATGAAAGCCGACTACACTAAAGCGGGGTCGGCTTTCATTGGCTGGGGCGGCTAGATGCGCTATCGCTTGCACGGACTTCGCTTATCGATGCAAGCATCCGCACGATCAATCCTGTTCGAACCTGCCCTTTGGGCTATCAGGTTCGAATCGACCTCTCCGAGGTCTACGAAAATAAATAGAGGCCAGCAAGTGGCCTCATTTCATTTTCGTGTCTGAGCATAAGGGTCTGGGTTGCCCAGATTCATAATCACAAGAAAATATAAAAGCTGATGTTTAAGTGTTTACTTTAAATTTTAAATTGGCCTATACTGTTGTTGAAGGGGGTAAAATATGAATACCGCACAAGCACTCATAAAATGTCTCGAGATTGATGGTATTAAATACGTTTTCGGAGTACCCGGCGAGGAGAATCTAGATGTACTTAATGCGCTGAAAGATTCAAACATAATAAAATTTGTACTGACAAGGCACGAGCAAGCCGCAGGATTTATGGCCGCAACAGTAGGTAGGCTTACTGGTACACCTGGTGTTGCTCTTTCTACACTCGGCCCGGGTGCGACGAACTTGGTAACTGCAGCTGCCTATGCGCAACTTGGTGCAATGCCGCTACTCATGATTACGGGCCAGAAGCCAATCCGCAGCAGCAAGCAAGGCGCTTTCCAAATCATAGACGTAGTCGACATGATGGAACCAATAACCAAGTTCTCGAAACAGCTTGCCGATGGCAATCTCGTAGCATCGAATGTGCGTGAAGCAATACGCTTAGCAACTCTCGAAAGACCGGGTGCTGCACTATTGGAAGTACCAGAAGATATAGCGGCTGAGGAAATCACCTATTCCCCGTTACCCAGTTGCTCCACGCGCAGACCTGTTGCAGAGCATAAATCTATAACCCAAGCGGTTGAGTTGCTCAAAAAAGCAAAGAAGCCATTGATCGTAGTAGGCGCCGGTGCAAACCGAAAGCGCACATCAAATATGCTCACTGAATTCGTCAAACAGTTCAACATACCATTTGTAAATACTCAAATGGGCAAAGGTGTTATAAATGAAAATATGCCGCAATTCGCTGGTACAGCCGCGTTGAGTAGCGACGACTTTGTGCATCAAACTATTGGCCAAGCAGATCTGGTCATTAATGTCGGGCACGATGTTGTAGAAAAACCTCCTTTCATCATGTCTGGGGATAGACCGGTTGTACACATTAATTTTGAATCAGCATCTGTAAACCCTATATATTATCCCCAGCACGAAGTAGTAGGAGATATCGCTAACGCCATCTGGCAAATCAAAGAAGAGCTGACTGGTCAAGACGTTAATTGGAATACTAGCTATCATCTTGAACCAAAAAAGGACCTCGATGACGGGTTCAAGAAATCAGTCCAGGAAGCCACAACTATTACTCCGCAAGTTGTTGTAGATACGATTAGAACAGCAATGCCAGACGACGGCATAGTAGCGCTCGACAACGGCATGTATAAAGTATGGTTTGCCCGACACTATGTAACTGTGCACGAAAATACCCTTTTATTAGACAACGCACTAGCGACGATGGGAGCTGGACTACCGTCTGGCATGGCTGCAAAACTTATCAATCCTGACAAAAAAGTAATTGCAGTAGCTGGTGATGGCGGATTTATGATGAACTCGCAAGAGCTCGAAACAGCTATTCGACTAAAGCTCGACTTGGTAGTTGTAATTTTAAACGATAATTCATTTCAGATGATTCGCTGGAAACAAGCTAAAGAAAACATGGAAGATTACGGACTGCAGTTTAGTAACCCTGACTTTGTAAAATATGCACAGAGCTATGGAGCTGTGGGTCACAGAGCATCTACACCAGAAGAATTTACAGCCACTTTAGAAACCGCTTTTTCTAGTACCGGAGTACACGTCATAGAAGCGATCATTGATTACTCAGAAAATGAAGCATCACTAAACAAAAGATAGGAACACATTCAATGGCAATACAATCAATTAACCCAGCAACAGGAGAAGTTATTCAGTCGTTCGACAGCATATCTGCCGATGAACTAGAGCAGAAGATTCAAAAAGCCGACGAAACCTACCAAAGCTGGAAGCAGCTTACGATCCAAGAGCGTGGCAAGCACATGACTAATATTGCAAACAAACTGCGAGAAAATTCTCAAGAGTACGCAACACTGTTGACAACAGAGATGGGCAAGACAATTGGGCAGGCTCGCGATGAAGTTGAAAAATGCGCCGTAAACTTTGATCACTATGCAAAAAATGCAAATGAGTACATGAAGCCACGAGAAATAAAAACTGATGCTACGGAAAGCTATGTGACATATGAGCCCCTTGGTGTAATACTCAACATTATGCCGTGGAACTTCGCATTCTGGCAGGCGCTTCGTATGGCTGCGCCAATACTTATGGCCGGTAATACTATCGTTCTCAAGCATGCATCTAACGTTCCAAAGTCTGCTCTGATCATGGAGGAATTGATGCTAGAGGCTGGATTACCAGAGGGTGTATATCAAACACTGTTGATAGGTTCAGGCGAAATCAAATCAGTAATTGCGCATGAACTTGTCAAAGGCGTGTCTTTAACCGGTAGTGAACATGCTGGAACTCAGGTTGGCCAGCAAGCAGGAGAAGCAATTAAACCAGTCGTACTAGAGCTCGGCGGGTCTGACCCTTCTATTGTCCTAGATGATGCGGACATCAATTTTACGTGTGATGTTGTATCTACTTCTAGGTTGATGAACAACGGTCAATCTTGCATCGGCTCTAAAAGGTTCATTGTGCACGAAAATGTATATCAAGAATTTATTATTAAACTAAAAGCAATATTTGAAGCATACGTTATCGGTGATCCAATGAACGAGGAGACCATGATTGGTCCTGTAGTATCTGAGGGTGTACTCAAAGAGCTTATGGGTCAAATCAACAAGAGCGTGGCAGCTGGGGCAAAAGTACTAACCGGTGGCAATCAATACGGTGAAAAAGGATTCTTCCTGCAACCGACTATCCTCGTTGATGTCACAAAAAACGTACTAAGCTACAGCGAAGAAATATTTGGTCCAGTTGCTAGCATCATCAAGGTTAAAGATGACGCAGAAGCCGTACGAGTAGCCAACGACACAAGATTTGGCCTTGGTGCCAGTATATACACGGGTAATATGGAGCGCGCTAAAAAACTCATTCCTTTAATAGAATCCGGTAGCGTATTTGTGAACGGCCTAGTCAAAAGTGACCCCCGATTACCGTTCGGAGGCATTAAAAATTCTGGTGTAGGTCGCGAACTATCAGAAGAGGGAATAAAAGCCTTCGTCAATATCAAAACAGTTTGGATCAAATAAAATACTTATCGTGTGAAACAAAGGAGACCACCTATGCCACCTATGTTGTCTAACGTGGCTGAGCATGTAGGTCTGGTACCAAAAAATATTAACGTGATACATGTTTGATTTAAGTTCGAATCTATCGTGGCTGGCTTTATGATACTCAAAAGCTGTTTTGAATCAGAAAGAGTGATGTACTTAAATTTAGTCTATTTACTTAAAATAACTACGATTTTTTGTCCAGAGTGTGATCAGTATGATTCCAACTATTATATATGGAAAAATACTAACTATTGGACTTGTGCTATTAGACCTTCTTTCAAAATCCGACATTGTTACGTATTCTAAAAGCCAAGAAGCGAAGCCAAGAGTTGAAATAGTGGTATATGATATTAAAGCCCATTTTTTACCACTACGAATGAAATTTATTAATGTAAATGCACCAATTATTTACAATGCGGAAAGAATCGCAGCAAGCTTAATATCCAAACTCGAAAGTCCAAATATACTACTAAATGCACTTGACTCATTTAAGCTAGCAAAAGCTAATACAGAGATCAAAAGGCCTCCAATAAGTCCTATAAATCCTAGAGCGTACAATATCTGGGCAGCTATAGGTGGTTTTTTATTTAAAATAGCTCCTTGGTACTGATTGCTTCCACTTTGTTGTACGTCTTGTGGTTGGACAGAAGTATTTTGAATAACTTGTGGTGGAGTGGTTGGGTTCGATTCTTGTTGTTGCGTTTGTTCAGGATTTCGGCTTAATTAACAACCTCGACATAGCCTCAGACAGCTTTGAAGTGCTTGAAAAGAAATACAACGACAATACATGCACCCACCCCTTTAGACTCCATTCTATCGCAAAAAAAATTATTCTTCATCCAATTCAAATAAAGGAACTAGCTGCATTTTATAAAACACTTTCGGATCATATTTTACCAGCAATGATAAATGTTGATACTGACGGCACAGTACACCATCAGTATTTGGGTAAACCAGCTTTTAGAGGTGCACCACCCATGAGACGGTGGAGTGATAAACATTATGAACTTATTAGGGAAAATTACATAGGAAAAGAAATACTCTCCCTGTTTAAAAATAACTGCTGTTTTTTAACTAATAATATGAAAAAGCCTCTGCAGCTGGGTTCAATATCTGAGCTACCGTATTAAAGTAAATATGAAATACATGTTTTTTACAGCTTAGGCCGTTTATAATCAAGAGCCAAGTATAAATTTTATTAGGGTAAATAAGCATTCTACTGCAAGGTAATCAGTGTGGTTAGGGGTTCGTCCATAGTGGCACACTAATGAATGGAGTTACATTGTACCTTTAGCAAAAACCTAGTTCTGCAATCGTCTAGTACGCTGCTGCACTTGGCTGGGGCGAAGGTTCCTTAAGATAACTTTTTCTGCCCAGGAAGATGATCCGATAGTCGATGTTGAAGAAATCTGTGAACTTCTGTATAACAATGATGCTCTAATCGACGAGGTCTGAAATTTACAAATTATTATAGTGCAATATTGTAATTCTCGGTCGCAAATACATACTGCTCGACAAAGAGTTCTTTGAACGGAACTATGCTATTTTGTTCATAGAAAACGAGCGTGGCTTCTTTGTAATCTTTGTCATCGACACTGCGATACGAAAGAGGTGCAAGTCTGTATGCCAACAAAAGTGCATTACTTAGTAATCTGCTCGTTCTTTTATTGCCATCCACAAATGGCTGAATGTAGCTTATACCAAGTACGGCTAATAAGGATTTTTCGTAGACACTATCCGTTTTCTGAATCCAAGCAAAGAGCTTTTCAAGGGCTTCGCGAATCTGGAACTCGTTATCAAGCGGCCTGTAATTGGTTCCGGTGATACCAACAAGGCTTTTACGTAGGTTTCGGGATATATTGAGCTTTTTACCAACAATAGAGTGGAGCTGCTCCAGCAAAGCTACAGACGGGATCTGCCATATATCTACGTCCTCCAAAATAAACTCGATTGCCTCTTTTTGATTAATAATCATCTGAGTCTCATACTCAGTGTTATCCTTAGACTTTTCGCCATAGCGGAGCAATCGCTCAGTTGAAAGAAGATCGTATGTATTACCCTCAATTTGCGATGTCTTCCACGAAAACTCAATAATAAAGCGGAGCAGCTCCTTGCTATGTATATTTTCATCCGCATTTTTTGCACTCTGATGAAACTTTGCAGTAGCTCGATCAAGCTCTGCTATTTCTTCTATGGAGAATAAGGAAATGTAAGGTTCTTCGAGAAGCTCAAAACTAAATGAAGCTCTACCCTCACGCTTATCTGAATCTGAGCCCAGATATACTTTAGTATCAAAAGGCTTTAGCAAGAGGCCACTTTTAGAAAGACTGTACGTTACTGATCGCCCAGCACCGACCTGTGTGAGAAAGCCTAATTTTGTCAGTTCTGACAATCGACGCTTCACGGTCACCAAGGAGATACCGGGTAGATGCTCGTGCACCTGAGACGAGCTAAGATTCTTATCTCCTGTGAATTCCACCAAGATTTGTTTATTCGTATCATTCATATGCAATAATCGTATCACAGTGATACGATTAACGTCAATACGTTTATGCTATATAAGTTTGGTCGTCTTGCTTGCCCTGTCAAAAATATAACTTTTCGTATCTGTAATTTCTGAATAATGCATTTGGCTGGCGCGGAGGGATTCGAACTATCTTTTGAGAAAGTATATGCAGCAGAGCTACAGGTCTTTTAATGGAATGCCGGTCTTTTCTGAAACTTTTCGAGCCCACTCTAAAAGGCGCTCAAACTGCAAATCACGAGACACTTGCTCTGTTTCATTATCATCAAGGCGCCTAATAAATCCATCTATTGTATTTATTAATTTCTCTACGCTGCCCTGAGAAGCTTTTTCATCAAGCTTGGAGTTTACTTCATTCCTAAACTCTTCAATATATTTGAATAACTTAGTGAATTGATCATCGTCCATAGCGAAATTATAGCATCAAAATTACATGCAAAACAGGAGATTTCATATCGTAAATATGAGCTAATACTCAATTTGCTTGGCTGGGGCGGCAGGATTCGAACCTGCGAATGCCAGTACCAAAAACTGGTGCCTTACCACTTGGCCACGCCCCATTATAATTTGCTTTTTAGGTTAAAAGCATCGCATAGATTGTACCAGAT
>Ga0136558_1001303_pt1 | contig 12821 bp, 11 predicted proteins | sample AntRauTorckE6833_FD_101391 | JGI IMG/M metagenome (GOLD analysis project Ga0136558, IMG submission 101391) | Saline lake microbial communities from Rauer Islands, Antarctica - Metagenome Torckler E6 #833 | ecosystem: Environmental > Aquatic > Non-marine Saline and Alkaline > Saline | place...
ATCTAACCATCGTTGGCTCGAATTTTCTGACGGTTACAATAAAATCATCATTTGCAATAAAAGACCCGTCAAACCTATGGAGATTCCTAATAAAATCAGACGCAACAGTTTCGTTATGAGACCCACTTAACGGGATGATTCTCTCTCCCTCAACATCAATTTCAAACAAAATGGCTTCCTCAGTTAACCCTTTTCCAAAAAGTTTACCCGATGATGAGGTAATGAATGTGATATTATTTTTACCAATTAGCAGTTCCCTCCCAAACTCTTTTTTTGAAAGATCATAAGGTATAATTTTTCTATTGTTTTGATCAAAGATGTACATAGTGTTATCAATTATCTCAAGCCCCATAACCATTAAAACCTCGTTAGGTCCTCTCCCTTTTCTAACTGGTAGTTCAAAAATTTTCCCTGTTGATAAATCCTGGTAATAAATTTTTTTTGTATATGCTTCATACCAACAGAGATAATTATTTGAAGCACTAAACAAACTATATGTTAAATTTTTTGTGAGTTCAATAATATTCTCTTGGTCACTGACTAATAAACGGTCATAATTTGGGCCTTCATTGCCATTCGCTTCCTCGTTTTTATCACAACTATGAAGCACAAATATTAACGCCAATGATATAATGAGAGTGTTAGTGACTTCTCTAAAATTCATCTATCCGAATAAAAATTAATGGATACTATAATGTATATAATTTCATTTACTTAATTGGAAAGTCTTCCGAAACCTTTACAAAGATATAGACAACCAAAAAAGGTTCCTGTATGCGTCCCAAACTGGGAGTTCTGGATGAGGACAAAATCAGTAAGGGCGCATGGCTATACGACCATACTGGTTAGAAGCTAAATTTAATACAATAAATACGGCTGTCTTTTTGCTATGAAAGCTTGTATTTCCTCACCCCACCCGGGAATCTCATTCCCATTTTCAATGATAGATTTCAAATCAATGCCATATAAGTTATTGGCAAAGGGGATGATCTCGAAATCTGTGGTATGGTCTCTGGCAAACTCAAGCAAATCTAAGCCCAGTTTAACCGGGTCGGTTTGGGAGTAATCTCCATCAAATGAGATGCGAATGCCCGTGCATAGCTCGCCTTCGTGTTTTGGGGAAGCGGCCACTCCGGGAATGGATTGCGGGGTGAAAGTCACCGAATCCAGTTTCACATTATGCTTGTCTGCTATGGCAGCTAGTTCAGAAGCCTTGAATTTCATATTTGGGGAGCCGATCGTTAAAAACGGATCCTCGGTTCCCCTACCCTCCGAAAGATTGGTTCCTTCAAAAATTACCGTTCCGGGATAGACAAAAGCGTGTTCAAAGGTTGGGAGGTTAGGTGAGGGTGGAATCCATTCCCTGCCTGTCTCGGGCCACAGCATGTCACGGCTCCAGCCTTGCATTTCTATCACTTTTAAATTGACAGGGTCTTCGGTTTCCAACCAACCTTCGCCAGCTATCATACGGGCGAGTTCCCCTATCGTCGTTCCATAGGCAATGGGCAACGGGTACGGCCCGACAAACGATGAAAACTCATCCCTCAAAGTCCATCCCGCAACATATTTGCCGCCCAGGGGGTTGGGGCGATCCAACACCCAAAGTTCCTTATCGTGTTCGGCGGCGGTTTCCATCATCAGTCCCATTGTGGAATAGTAGGTATAAAATCGCACGCCCATATCGGGCAGGTCGAATAGGATCACGTCTACATCTTCCAGCATTTCCCCTGGGTTTTCGGGTTGAGCCGTACAGGGAATACACGGGTAATCCTGTTTCTGTATCTATGCCGTCTTCGATATACTCTCCGGCTCCGGCTTGTCCCCGGAAGCCATGTTCGGCTGCGAAAATAGCTCTTACATCAAGCCCGAGACTCATCAGTGTATCTACCATATGTGTACCACCGATGCGAGAGGTGTGATTCATAAGCACTCCAACCCGCTTGCCTTCCAGTTCAGGCAAATGATCTTCTAATAAAACCTCATTCCCGAATTTTACCTTAGATTGTCCACCGGCTTTTTGGGTTTTGCACCCCATTGAAATAATGGCAACAATAAGAGAAAGATAAATATATTTGTGCATCGTCTGGATTTAATGACATAAAAAAAGCTCCGTGCATAACTTTATGAACGGAGCTTTAATGTAGCAGAATTACTAAAAAGTAGTTAAGCCTGATTTGCTACTACTTCAGATTCAGCGAAAAAGTAAGCGGCTTCGATCTTACCGTTTTCAACAGAGTCGGAACCATGAATGATGTTTTCACCCAGGCTGTCAGCGAACTCAGCACGAATGGTTCCCTCATCAGCATCAGCAGGATTGGTAGCTCCTATCAAAGTTCTGAAGTCGGCTATAGCATTTTCTTTTTCAAGGATCATAGGTACACAGGCGCCGCTGCTCATAAATTCACAGAGTTCGTCGTAAAAAGGGCGCTCTTTGTGAACGGCGTAAAATCCGCCAGCTGTGTCTTTGGTGAGGCGGGTCATTTTCATTGCAAGAATAGTAAACCCAGCTTTCTGGATGCGCTTGGTAACTTCCCCGATTAATCCTTTTCGGACGCAATCAGGTTTTAGAATAGTCAGTGTTCGTTCTATAGCCATTATTTTTATTTATTAAAATTTTGTAACATTTACAGTGTTGATAACTCTATTATGTAGTTGATAAAGATACGGGTTCATTCATCAAGATTCGAACCTTTTCATTCATTAGATTGAGTTATTCGTTGGCTATGAAAGAAGGACAGCAACAAATACATACCTGGGATTTTCCTTTGGCAGCATCACCTGTCGAACTATGGCCCTATATTTCTGATACCAACCGCCTGTTCCGCAAACTCGGTGCCACCCCTATTGAAGAAACATCTCTTTCGCGCAATACTTCTAAAGGTTTTCTTGAACTTAGCCACAGCAAATTAAAATCGTATGTAACCTGGAAAGAGGATCCTTACGCCTGGGAAGCCCCTTATCACTACCGGGTCGCTCGACAATACAAATTGGGTATGTTAAAGGATCTCAAAATTGATCTAGAATGCATTGAAGGGGATGACAACACCAGGTTGAGGGTTAAGATCCTCGCCACCCCAAGTAAGGTTTTTTTCGTCTTTATAGTGAAGGCATATATCAATTATATCATAAGAAGAAAGCTGACCGCTTACCTGGAACACGTCGATGAAGCTATTTCAAAAAACCTGAAACCATATGAATTCTCTACCCAAAATAAATTAGTTCGTGGAGCTGAAAAGAAACTTATAAAAGTACGGAAAAAACTTATTGCGGCCAGTAAAAGAAAGCGCATTGTTGACAGGCTTATTGAGTTTATTCGTATAGCCGAAGATGAAGACCTGGCTCGCATACATCCTTATTCATTGGCCCAATATTGGGGAGAGAAAAAATACTCGATACTTAATGTATTTCTCCACGCTACTAAATTAGATCTACTTGATTTTAGCTGGGATGTCTGCTGCCCCAATTGTAAAGTTCCGCGCCATAATTTTCGTAAGATGAAAGAGGCACGAGTTCACCTGTATTGCGAAGAGTGCGACCTGGAGTATTCCATGGATTTCAACAAAAATATGCACCTTGTTTTTAGGCCGCACCCCCTTATCCGAAAAGTATCGGGCAAAAGATATTGTCTTGGCGGTCCAGGTAATACTCCCCACCGGGTGCTACAGCATCTGCTTATTGTTGGGGATGAGCGTTACCCTCAAGTCAAGCTTGATGAAGGTACCTATCTTTTTAAAACCTACAACCATGAAGGATTCCTTAAATTGCACGTCCGCGAAAACGGGGCCGATAACGTCAACATCTATATCACTGATGATAAACTTGGAGGAGAGGAGATCACAATTTCCCGAAAACCCAACCTTGTCATTTACAACCATTCCTCGAAAAAAGCACTTTGCTACATCGATAAAGTAAACTGGAGGCAAGAAGCTATCTATGCCAGTGAAGTTTGTTCTACTGCCGATTTCACTTCCCTGTTTTCAAGAGAAACCCTAAAGGATACCAGCAAAGTTAATGCCTCAGAGATCACCCTGCTTTTTACCGACCTAATGAATTCAACCGAAATTTATGTGCAGGAAGGTGACGAATCTGCCATTGGGCGGGTTATGGGACATTTCAAGATCATTCAACAAATTATTGCAGAGGAGCGCGGCGGTATCGTTAAAACCATAGGTGATTCGGTGATGGCTGTATTTACCGAGCCCGTTTCTGCTTTAAAAGCCATAAAGAGAATCCAGGAAATTTTCAGCACAGATATTTCCTCCAATGATGGATTTAAGCTCAAAGCCGGAGTGCATTATGGCGACTGTACCGCTGTTAACCTTAATGGACGGATCGATTATTTCGGAACCACCGTTAACATTGCCTCCCGCCTGGTTGATGTAGCCTCCGAAAAGGAAATTATGGTTTCAGAAGCTGTATACAATCATCCTGATGTAAAGCTTTACCTCGATAAATTCTCAAGTACATTCTTTGTAAAAGAAAGCCTGAAAGAGCTGAAAGGCTTTAACGACGAGGAATTCAAAGTGAAACAAATACGCCTCGAACGCCCTCCTATGAGACTGGTTATTTAGGGGCGATTCCGGTTACATCCAGATCTTGTTGACCTCTTCCTTTTTAGAGACTTCGAGGATTATTGCCAGTTCAATATGCACTAAGATTGATACGCTTCACAAGCTAAAAGAAGTTATCACTCCCACGCTCGGCTGGGAAGAAATTACATTGTCTAAAACAACGTCTTGAAACCCATCGAAAACTTTTCCCTGGTTATGCAGCTATGGCTTAGCAACGAGTGTGGGACATGCAAATGTCAGTCAAAACTATCATCCAATTTTTATAATACCCCAGCGCTTCGCATCTTTGGACCTCACTCACATACAATCCGAATTTAGCTGCCATGACTGCCAAAAAAATACATCCGTCTATTGCTGACTCCGTTCAGCCTATGAAACCCAAAAAGAACATAGCTCTTATAGCCCACGACCACCGCAAGCCAGATTTATTGGATTGGGCTGAATTTAACCGGGAACATTTATCTGAACACAACTTATTTGGGACGGGTACGACCGGGTCTTTAGTCGCTAAAAAACTGGACCTGCCGGTTTTTACTTTTAAGAGTGGCCCACTTGGAGGGGATCTTCAAATAGGAACCTCTATCGTGCAAAATGAAATTGATGTGATGATCTTCTTTTGGGATCCGCTTCAAGCGCAACCGCATGACGTAGACGTTAAGGCTCTGCAAAGAATCAGTATCGTCTATAATATTCCAATGGCTTGCAACCGGTCTTCGGCTGATTTCCTGATCACTTCTCCCCTCATGAAAACTAAATACGACCGCTTTATTGTAGATTATAGTCAGCGGTTCAAAAAAGATTACGATGCCAAATAAACTTACCGACGAAAAAAGCCCTTATTTACAGCAACACGCTGATAATCCTGTGGATTGGTATCCTTGGGGTGATGAAGCTTTCCAAAAAGCAAAGACCGAGAATAAACCGGTTTTTTTATCCATTGGATATGCCACCTGCCATTGGTGCCATGTAATGGCGCACGAAAGTTTTGAAGACCCTGACATTGCGGAGTTGATGAATGAAGCATTTATCAATATCAAAGTGGACCGCGAAGAACGTCCGGATATCGACAGCACCTACATGACCGTTTGCCAGATGCTGACCGGACAGGGAGGGTGGCCTCTTACTATTATTATGACTCCCGATAAGGAACCTTTCTTCGCCGGCACCTATATCCCAAAAGAAGCAAGTTTCAACCGCATTGGATTGAGACAGCTTATTCCCGGAGTAAAAGGTATGTGGAAAAATGAACCCGGTCGTGTTGATAAAGCTACAGCTAAGATCAGGGAGGGATTTATCAAAGCCCAGGAATTTGAGAGCGGGAAATTCCCTGGTATGGAAGCCGTTGATTTTGCAGCCGCCCAATTCACTCAGCGATTTGATAGTGAACATGGTGGATTCGGAAGTGCCCCAAAATTTCCAAGCGCACACAACCTGATGTTTCTGCTTCGCCAGTGGAAGCTGACGGGAGAAGAACACTTTTTAAATATGGTCTTGGAAACGCTGAAGAAGATGAGGCTTGGTGGTATTTGGGATCACATCGGTTTTGGCTTTCATCGGTATTCGACCGATAGCGAATGGCTGCTTCCACATTTTGAAAAGATGCTCTACGACCAGGCTCTACTGATGATGGCTTATACCGAAGCATGGCAAGCCACACAAAAACCACTTTTCCGCCAAACAGTGTATGAAATTGCCGACTACGTAGAACGAATGCTGCTCCACCCTGAAGGAGCCTTTTTCTCCGCTGAAGACGCTGACAGCGAAGGCGAAGAAGGAAAATTCTATGTATGGGAGAAAAGTGAAATAGAAAAAATTCTCGGTAATGATTCTCAGGAATTCATAACCCGCTTTAGTATAACTGAGAGGGGGAATTTTGAAGATGAGTCTACTGGTAAACAAACTGGAAAAAATATTCCACACCTAAAAAAGACTCTAAGTGAACCCGATCTGGACTGGTTTCTAGACTTGCGAAGCAACTTATTTGCTGTAAGGGAGCAACGAGTACATCCACTTAGGGATGAAAAGATTTTAACCGATTGGAACGGACTTATGATCGCGGCTTTAGCAAAAGCGGGGTTTGCATTCTCCGAAGACAGGTTCACTAGCTTAGCTGAAAATGCCATGACATTTATTAGTGATAAGTTAATTCAGGAAGAAGAGCTTTTACACCGCTATAAAGATGGCGAAGCGAGCATTGGCGCCATGGCTGATGATTATTCATTTCTGATCTGGGCTTTGCTTGAGTTATATGAAGCAACCTTTAAACCTCATTACTTGAAGCAGGCACTACATTGGAATAAACAGTTTACTGAGTATTTCTGGGATGTAGAAACTGGCGGTTTTTATTTCAGTATTGCTGATGAGGATCATGTTTATGGAAGGCAAAGGCAGATCTTCGACGGTGCAATGCCGTCCTCAAACTCAGTGGCCATGATGAACCTAATCCGCTTGAGTCGGCTAACAGGGTCATCCGAATTTGAACAATATGCGGATCAGATCGGTAAAACTTTTTCAGCAGATTTGATCCGTTCGGGTGCCAGTATCAGTCAATCAATGCAAGCTATTCAGTTTCTAAATGCCGAAGCTAAAGAGATCTCACTCGCAGCTGAGATACATGAAATCCATAAAATTAAGCCTGAAATAGCCCAGATATTTTCTCCTTTTTCGGTATGGCACTTTATCCATCCTGAAAATAAAAAACCTCTTTCTGAATTAGCCGATTACACCGAATCACAAAGCACAATTCAGGATAAACCAACTTTATATATCTGTAAGAACTTTAGCTGTGATAAACCTATAACCGGAATCAACGAAATCAAATCAGCTTTGGTTAAGTAAATTCTTATTTGTAACTACAGCCTCTAAATCAAGCCAATCCAAAAGTGGTCTGGCTACGTATCTATAACCCGAGCATATGCTTTTTTTCATATTAACCACAATTGGTAAATTTCTTACTAAAGACCAAGAAAGGGACCGGCAACTCATGGCACGAATAAAGTCCCGTGATGCCTCTGCCTTATCAGAACTTTATGATCATTACAACCGATTACTTTTTGGACTTATCCTTTCTATTCTCAAGAAAAGAGTAGAGGCTGAAGATATACTCCAGGAGGTTTTCACAAACATTTGGGAAAAAGCCGAACAGTTTGACTTAGAACGCGGAACCGTTTATACATGGATTGTATCTTTAACGCGAAATAAATCCATAGACCGGCTTCGCTCAAAAGTCTATAAAGAACAAAAAAAGCAATCTACTAGTCTGAATGATGATGATGTATTTATGCCTTTATATTCTGAAGACTCAGACCCGCTCGAAAATACTATTTTAAAGGATCGCGCAAAGCGAGTGCATCAAGCGTTGGCAAATATTTCAGAAAGCCAAAGGATGGTTTTGCAAGTTGCCTATTTCAATGGCATGACTCAAAGTGAGATATCCGAGGAATTTGATATTCCACTCGGAACCGTAAAAACCCGTATGCGGGATGGAATGATGAAATTAAGAGAGATTTTATCAAAGGATTTAGAACTATGAATACGAACAAAAATACATTCGAAGAGCTTTGCACAGGTTTTGTACTCAACGCCTTGAGTGAGGATGAAGAACGCCAATTCCGTTCTATGCTTGAACAAGCTTCAGACGAACAACTAACATTTTTTGAAGAAATGAAAGCTATCGCTTCTGAAATAGCGGTACTTTCTTCGAGTGAAACTCCATCTCCTGCTGTAAAAGAACGGCTTATGGATACCGTTGCTGCATCTAAAAAACCTGCCCCTACCCGACAAATGACCTGGTATCGTTTTGCTGCAGCTGCTTCAGTTATTTTTATTTTGATGTCGATAGGATTGTTTTTCTATTCCCAAAATTTAACCGATCAAGTCGAATCCCAGTCTGAAGTTATAGCAGATCAGCAAACCACCATAGAACGGCTCGAATCTGAGGTTGAGCGCAAAGAAGAATTGCTTACCATCCTTGAAGCCCGAGATGTGGATCTTGTAATTATGGATGGCATGGCAGATATGAGTCCCAACGGCTATGGTAAAGTAGTATGGGATAAAGTAGGTGGACGAGCCTTGCTCCAAGTGGCAAATATTCCTTCCGTGCCCATCGACAAAGATTATCAGCTGTGGTTTATTGTGAATGGCCAGCCTATAAGTGCCGGTGTATTTGCGGTTGATGATCCCGCCAAAGATAACTTCTTCAAGATTGAGCAGTTGCAAAGTTCAGCCGCTGAAGGTGCTTTCGCAATTACAATGGAACCCAAAGGCGGCATGCCTCAACCTACCGGCGATATGTATTTATTGGGTAATATGTAATCTACATTACAATATTAAATTAAATTTTAAGGCTTCTTCGGAGGCCTTTTTTATTAGCTCTATTTTCCCTCTTCTCATCTTCTGTAGGTATTGGTTTTCAAAATATTTGCTATGCAAAAAATTTCCACCATTACTTAAATCGAAACTTTTTCTTCTAAAACTTCTTAAAAAAATAAAAGCAATCTGCTTGGCACTAAGCTTCGTAGTCAATAGAGAAACAAACATTGTCCAATACAGGACTATATAATTTTAATAAAACTATATTCATATGAAGATCATTAAACAGCTACAAACAACGATTATGCTGTCGTGCTTTATGATGATTGGTTTTTTCAATCATGCATCTGCACAAACAGTATTTGAAGCACAATTAAGCGGCAGCAATGAAGTACCTGCTATTACATCTATGGCCAGTGGTTCTGTAACTGCTGCCCTCGATGGAAATGAACTCACCATCGAAGGTTCTTTTGAGAATTTGAGCAGTGCCATTGCCACACAAATAGCCGGAGGTGCTCACCTTCACACTGGCATGGCTGGTGAAAATGGAGGCGTTATTTTTCCACTAAATATTACAGCTAGTGGTGAATCAGCCGGTACTTTTGAGGCTTCTGAAAATACCTTTACTCTTTCAGATGGTCAAATTGATACCCTCATGATGCGAGGTATTTATGTGAATATCCACTCAGAAAACTATCAAGGTGGAGAGCTCAGAGGACAACTTCTTCCCGAAGCCGATGCATATTACCGAGCCAATCTCTCGGGAGCCTTTGAAGTACCTTCTGCTCGAACAATGGCTAGTGGTTCGGTCGTACTTGAGTTAGTGGGAGACTCCCTGTTTGTATCAGGATCTTTTGCTAATCTTCAAAGTGAATTTGATGAATCAATAGCCGGTGGCTCTCATCTGCATATAGCTCCAGCTGGTTCAAATGGCGATGTAGCACTCCTGCTAAACGCTGATGTAGCAGAAGATAACCTATCAGGTGTCTATTTGGCTACTGAAAATAGTTTTGAACTGAACCCCGAACAACGAGAAGCCCTAATGAATCGAGAATTCTATGTGAATATTCACACCATCCAAAATGCCGGTGGTGAACTTCGGGGGCAAGTTATTCCAGCTGCTTCAACAACCTTTTTTGCCCAACTTTCTGGTAGTACCGAACAGCCTTCAGTTGCAACTGATGCTATGGGTGCAGCCGTTCTTGAAATAAACGGAGACATTTTGACTGTAAGTGGGTCTTTTGCAGGACTCGAATCTGCATTTAACCAAGCGGTAGGATCTCACATTCACCTTGGACATGCCGGAGTAAACGGCGGAGTCCAGATTACTCTATCAGTAGATCTTGATGCCGAGCTTATGGCCGGAACTTATTCTTCAGTAAACAACCAATATGAATTAACTATCGACCAAAAAATGGCGCTCTTTTCACGAAATATGTATGTGAATGTACATAGCGTTAACGTTGGTAGCGGTGAAATTCGCGGGCAGGTTTTAGGTGATGCTGCTGCTTATTTCCATACAAACTTATCAGGAAGAAATGAAGTACAGCCAATTATAAGTTCTGCTTCAGGAGCCGCTTCAATTGAATACATGAGTAATGGTAATATCATGTTGAGTGGTGGTTTCCAGGGATTACGCAGCGCCGTTGCAACTGAGATCGCTGGTGGCGGACATCTTCACATTGGCCCTGTTAGCAGTAATGGAGATGTGGCAGTCCCAGTAGCAATTACATTAGGTGAAAATGATACAACTGGAGTTTTTGCAGTATCAGATAATATGTTTGAACTTAGCAGCGATCAACAAGTAGCCCTTTTTGAAGAACAGATGTATGCCAATATTCACAGTGCAAATTTCAACAGTGGTGAATTGCGCGGTCAGGTGCTGCTCTCTGCAAATTTAGCCCCCGAAGCTACTGAAATAACATCACCTGCTGACGATGCCACATTAATGGTTGAAGGTGAAGGAAATACTAGCTTTGAAGCAACCTGGAATGAAAGTAACGACGCCAATAGTAATGAATTAACTTACATATGGCAGCTATCAACCGATGCTGGTTTTCAGAACATCGTCGTTAACACAAATGTTGGAACTGAAACTTCTTTTGTTACAGACTTCAATACGCTTGATGGTCTGCTAGATGAGCTTGGTGTGGATATCGGTGCAACTGCAACTGTCTATCACAGAGTTATTGTAAGTGATGGTAGTGATCAGTCTAAGAGTGAACCAAGAAGTGCAAACCTTGAACGAGGAATGGTTACTTCTAACGAAAGCGCTGAAACAACACCTCAACGGTTCGCTTTAGATCAAAATTATCCAAATCCATTTAACCCGACTACAACTATTACCTTTTCATTGTCGCAAGCAAGTCAAGCTACATTAACCATATACAACATGCTTGGACAAGAAGTAGCCGTTGTTGCAAGTGAGCGCTTTAGTGCAGGCGAACATTCTGTCAGCTTTGATGCGACCTCACTTTCTTCCGGTATCTACATATATCGTTTACAGGCTGCGGGGAAAACCCTAACCAAACAAATGACACTCATTAAATAGTTCTTAACTTCCTATATAAAACTAATTATAAAGCGCTGATCATATTCTGATCAGCGCTTTTTTAATAAACAAAAAAAAGGCATGAACCCAGAGATTCATGCCTTTTTTTGTTTGATCAAATAATTTTATTGCTGCATCATCATTCTGAAAACATAGTCTTTAAAGCTCATCAACGAAACACCTGAGGCTAACTCTACCATCGCCTTAGCTACGCTCGATTCATTTACACTGCTTACTTCCATAATGGTAGTCCTGGATTGGCCATCTACAGCTTCGATCATAAGAGGGAAGTTTTGGCCGGTAAAAATAACTTCTTTAGCCACCCCGTTTATTTCACGGTCAATGCTTTCAGGCATGTTATTCCAGCGCTCACCAAGCATTCCCCAATTGATCTTAATATCTGGAGTAAGCCATATAGAAAGGTGTTTATCGGGATCTTCAGTATCTTGTACAATCATTTCAGCAGCTTCAAAACCAAGAACAGTCATTTGACGATCTGAAAATCTGTACTTGGTTTTTGAGGAATTTGAGCTACCCGATGACGACTCTCCGCTCCAGCTTGAAAGCATTTCAACCATGCCCTCAATTTCAACTTTGCTAACTTGTAAAGCCTCATTCTCTCCGGTCATTAAGATGAAATCTTTTTGGTCATTGCGAATCAACAGGCCGTCAGTCGTCATGTTGTCCATAATGTCAAATTGCTCTTCCCCTTTTATCATAATACGGTTAGCCGTAGCGTACAGGTTAATCTCATTTGTCTTTACCTGTCCATTATCAGTGTTGTACACTTTCATGGTTACCTGCCCCTCAAATTGTGCATGCACTGAAGATGCCATCATCAAAAATAGAAGAGCAAAAGCTGGAATTGAAAAACGTCTCATATTCATAACATTATATATTTGGATTGATTGACTTGCTTGTAACGCCTTTGGGAAGCAGTTGTTTCGTGACTTAAAAAATTTATGCCGTAATAAGGTCTTCCATTCCAACACTTACCTTCTTGATCCAGCCACCTGCAAGTACATCATCGCCTTCATAACAAACTATAGCTTGTCCTGGAGTGATAGCTTCACGCCCGGCTGGAAAATGTACTTTCATCCGGTCTTCATCCAGTTGGGTAAGGGAGCCAATAGCTCCGTCATCATTATAACGGATAGCACCTGTGATCTCCATTTCTTTTTGAGGGATCTTATCATACTTGATCAAATTCATTTCACCTGCGATTAAAGTAGAGCTCACCAGGTCTTCTTTTTCTCCAATGGTGATCGTGTTGGTATCCGGATCAATATGCGTTACATATACCGGCTTACCCATGGCAAGATCTAGTCCCCGTCTTTGGCCAATAGTGTAAAATGGATAGCCTTCATGCTCCCCTACTACATTTCCAT
>Ga0136558_1001306_pt1 | contig 12805 bp, 10 predicted proteins | sample AntRauTorckE6833_FD_101391 | JGI IMG/M metagenome (GOLD analysis project Ga0136558, IMG submission 101391) | Saline lake microbial communities from Rauer Islands, Antarctica - Metagenome Torckler E6 #833 | ecosystem: Environmental > Aquatic > Non-marine Saline and Alkaline > Saline | place...
ATTGCTGCTGAAGACAGCTTAAGGTAGCAGCGCTACCTTAAGCTGGGTGAAGTAGTGAGATGCATTGGCAGATTAGTTATATGGCTGGAGGGGTTTTGAGACTCAGGTTAAATAGAAATAAAACTACTCAATCGCTATATAATCAAACCCAAAATTGGCATTCCCCGGCGCCGAGTTACTAGTACAAATACTAAACCCGCCAGTAGTTTTATTCACATAATAATTCACCCCTCCGCCTCCAGACCCATTCGGCGATATTACTACATGCGGTACCTGGTTGAACTTGGCTGTAAAGTTAACCGTAATAAAACAACCCGGATTAGGGCTATTACCGGTATTTATTCTGACCGTTCCGGCGGTGTCAGTGCCGCTTATCGACGTTGTTCCGCCACCGCCAAGCGCCGACCCGTTAGATCTGGACGGTGTGCCGCCTGTCGTGTCAATATGTTTGGGGATTACCAGGTTACCGCTTAATTGTAAATTATTGGTGCTAATCACAGGAGCGGATATTGGTCCGCCAAAACTGGCACCCGCTGCTACGGTTAACTTATCTTGAATATTCAGTTGCCCCTGAACACTGGCGCCTCCCTCAACTCTAAGGTCGTTGGCCTGAATCTCGTTAAAGTTTCCTTGTCCGCTAACCGTCAAGCCCGGCAAGCTAAGCGGTCCTCCGGATTTAATAGTTCCCGCAACGTCCAGGCTGCCCTGGATTAACACTTGGCCGGAGAAAACGGCGTTAGACTCTACATTTAAGGTTTGCTTAGGGTCGCCAACCTTTACTTCATTTCCGCTGATATTATCCAGGTCGGTATCTGTCAGGTCTTGTGGCGATAGCTCTGGCACCACTTCTTCCTGCCGGCTTTGTTGCAGGCTGATGAAAAATACAGCTGTCGCGATTGTAAAAATTAATAAGAACAACACAAAATATATGTTTATCTGGGTGATTTTTCTTCTAGCCTTAGAAAACGCCCCTTCTCGAGTGCCACTATTTGGGTTAGCAACAGGCGTCGAGGAATCTGTACTATCCGAGGTAGCATCTACCGGAGCTTTATCTTCTCCACTAGATTGATCATTAGAAGTTACCGGATCCAACGATTCCAGCGCGTCTACGTCTTCTAGGTTGTCTTCGGGCTTTTTTTCCATGTTTGTTACAGACTATTCCTTACGATACATAATAACAAAAACAGTTGTGCTTTTATACAAAGGAAAATTTCACATTTTACAATTCACAATTTTCATTAATTTATCATTTAGCTCTTTTCATTTGATTTTATTAACCTTGTTGCCAAATAAATTAGCGAGACCAAAATTGATGATTTTTCTTCAAAATAGACAAATCGTGCCAAAGCGTAACTGCAGTTACGGAGCGAAACGATTTGATCTATTTTGAATAAAAAGGACAGTTTTGGAGCCGTGAAGGTGTTTGTCAGCAAGGCTATCGATCGGATGGAGCGCTGGATACACAAAATTGCTCAAGAAACCGGCGTTAAACTGTCTTTAGATTAGCTTTTTAACTAACTTTTCAGATAAAAGCGGCAAGATACTTCCTTGCGGTAAGTGTGCCGTGAATTCTATTTGCTCAGGGACGGACCCTGAGCAGTCATCAATGAAAGAATGATAAATAACAAAATTATTGTAAAATGACCGCTCTCAGCGGTTGTAAAATGTGAAATGCCAAAAAATTTATTTTACTTCCGCCTATATACTTCTCGTCTATGCTCTAAGTATAGAACAATGATTTTATTTTTTTCCACATCAAATATAATCCGATATTGACCGACTCGGAACCGATAGTCGCCAGCTTTACTAAAACCGCTCAATTTATCTGCATATGCGAGCGGGTCAGGTGGCTTTTGATAAAAATCAAGTTTAACGGCAATCCGCTTACGGACCGCGGTCGGAAGTTTTTGAAGGTCCTTGACCGCGGTTGGCCTAAACTCGATTGTGTAGGTCATAATATATCTGCAAAAACCTCGTCAAATGGAATAGATGTTTTCTCGTTTCGTGATTTGGCTACCTTTTTAATAATCCGCGGATTAGTCGCCGCAAGATAATCCTCCAGCAGATTGCTATCAATGACTGCCGCGTCGCTTTACAATAACCACGCCCCCTTCGACGGCATGATCGAGCGCCTCGGCCAGATTAGAGCGCAATTTACTCATACTCACTCCTTACAAGATGTACATATTCTTCGTAATCCTGTCAACGTATTACAACCTGAATCTCAAAACCCCTCCAGCCATATAACTAATCTGCCAATGCATCTCACTACTTCACCCAGCTTAAGGTAGCAGCGCTACCTTAAGCTGTCTTCAGCAGCAATCTGCACTTGCACATGAGCTATCTGTTTAGAATGGGTTTTGAGACTCAGGTATTACATTGCGGGTTGTGGTTCATGATTTGTGTATGCATACCCTGATTAAGAGGTTGGCTAGATGTGTTAGTTTGAAAATTAATAAATTGTAAATTTATAAAACACTATCGGTTTGATAAGTCTTGTATAATATATAGGAATATTCAGGGTATGAGTTTACACAAAAAAATAAAACAACTAACTTTAATTACTTCAGCGCTTACGCTAGCGCCGCTTAACGTATTCGCTCAGCCATACCAGTCTCCTAATTACGAGGTCAATCAGACTTTCTTTGGCACTGGAAGCGAGAATGACTTAAATTCGACAAACTACCAGGGCCAGGCAACCGTTGGCGACTTAGCTATAGGTGAAAGTAACAGCCTGAATTACCGGGCATACGCCGGCTTTAACACAACGGACGCACCTTATCTAGAGTTCGTGGTTACGGGAGATAACATTGACTTAGGATATCTTGACACGTCCACGACAAGCACGGGCAGCGGTACGTTTTACGTCAGAGCTTGGCAGGCTCACGGCTACTCCGTAACTACCGAATCGGATCCGCCAACTTACAATCCCGGCGGACACCAGATAACACCGCTCGCAACTCCTACATCCCCCACTCCGGGCAATGAGGAGTTTGGGATAAATATGGTTGACAATGCTTCGCCTGACGTAGGGGCTAATCCAGAGCAGGTACCGGATAATACTTTCTCGTTCGGTGCTGCGTCAGCCGGCTATGATACGCCGGACCTGTTCAAATACGTTAAGGGTGACGTCGTGGCTGAATCAGATCGAAGTACAAGCGTAACCATCTACACGGTGTCTTATATATTTAATGTCGGCGAATTCACAGAAGCCGGCGAATATTCCTTTAACCATGTATTAGTCGCGACAGCTACATATTAGATTTTTCCAATCTCCAATGTCTCAAAATCCAAACTTGGTGACTGCTATAGTCTCCGAAAAACAAATACGTGAGTTTTATAAGCGATTATTTCCGCTTTTAAAAACAGTTTTATGGGGGGTGAATCATATCCGGTGATATGGTGAAGGAGGAAAAGCTGTTTTAGCTGGAAAGGGCGGTTAGAAAAGTGATGAATTTGTTTTGCGGAGGCTATAGTTGGAAAATTGATAACTGATTAATTTGAACTTGAATTAAATTGCAAAATTAATGGTTGAAAATTAAAAGATATGGATAAAGTTTATCCACAGGTTATATAAATAAAGGGCTTGACAGACTTGTTTTAAAAAAACCGCTATGGTACTTTAGTTATGTACATCTACAAAAACAAAAAACACAAAAAAGAAGTACAAAAGTCCCGCGAAGTTTTTTAGGGCACAAAAAACAAAAACAAAAAAAGGAGCACCTCTATGGTATTAGCAGAGAAACTTAGACGGCCAAAGCTGTTAGCGACTGTCGCTCTATTAATTTTGGCTATGATAATACCTTCGCTCACAAATAATGATGCAGAAGCTTACGGGCTTATCCAAAATAGAAAAATTACACTCAGTAGTTCAGCAGACGGCAGTATAGCAGCGGGCCAAGGACTTACTTACGAGGTAGAATTTGACGTCTTTAATACTACATCTATAGCTGGCATGGTCATAGACTTCTGTACAGATTCGCCAATCATAGGCGATGCTTGTACGGGGGCCTCGACAGCGGGTTTTCACACCAACTTTACTACCACTACCCTAAACCAGACCGCACCGCTTGCAGGCTTTAGTATCGATGCCATAAACAGTACTGCAAGTAAGTTTGTGTTGACGCATGGAACGTCATACACGCCTGGAGCAAACGAAACGCTGAACTTCAACTTCGTAGGTGTTGATAACCCGGAAACTGTAAATACAACTTTTTATGCTCGAATTATCACATTCACTACAACAGCGGGGGCGCAAGCGTATGATTCATCAACTGAGAACGCCAATAACCCCGGTGCGGAACCTCCGGTTATAGACGCAGGTGGAGTCGCACTCAGTACGGCCGAGCAGATCACAGTGACTTCAAAGGTATCAGAAACGCTGACATTCTGTGTCTACACATCAGCAGCAAATTACGCCGATTGTACTGGAGTAACAGGTGCGGCTGTAACACTTGGAGATACCAATGGAGTTCTGTCGACGGGTGGTCCTTTTGTGGACATCACCACGAAGTACAATGTAGCAACTAACGCATCGATTGATGCAACTATACGAGTCAAAGGCGATACTCTGCAAACGGGTGCTTTCGATATAACTTCAATTGGAGGAACCGCAGCTGCAAGTTCTACTGGAAACGAGCAATTTGGCATGTGCACCTACACAGACCCAGGTAGTACGGATTCGGCTACGCTGACCCCTTCGGCCCCATACAACAACGCCAACTGCAACACTACCACTCAGTCGGCCGGTTCTGCAGCTACGGGAGGTAATGGTACGGCACTGTTCGCCTTCGATGATACCAATACAGCTACTACATACGGAGACGACATGGCCATAAAAACTGCCGGTGATGTTTCCACGGGGATCATAGCCTTCATCGGCAACATCTCAAATACAACTGAAGCCGGTATATACACCTCTGTCCTGACCTTTATAGCAACAGGTACTTACTAAACAAAAACAAAAAAGCCTATCCTAACCTAACGCTAAAATAAAACAAAAAGGAGCCAATAGCGAAATACAACGGGGAAAGAATTACTTAAGCTACTAGCCTCCCAAGGTTAGTACTAAGTATAACCGAGGAACCGCGTATGACGCTACAGCTTTTTTGGCGAAAGGATCCAGGATAGGCGGAGAGCTGATTCAGCTGCTCTGACAATTAGGTCATAGACTCTTGCCCCAATCTCTTGAGGGTGTGTCTGTTCGTATAGCCCAGGCCATGGTTTGGGTTATTGCCATGACATATCGCCATAAGGGGAAAGTCCTATAAAAAGCACTGCCAAAAAAGGGAGTGCCTGTTCGCGTTGGGGAAAACCCTTGCAAACCACGCTTTGCTTATGCTAATCTACTCTTGTAAGACACCAAATATAGGTTAAAAAGAAAAAAGGTTAGTAAAAAAGTAATGGGTTTGACTATATACGGATGGAGACCAAACGCTTTATTTGTAGCAACAGTATTCTTGTTCGCAATGCTGGTACCGCTGCTTAGTAACAATATTGCGTCAGCCTATGGGCAGATTACGACCCGCTCAATAAAAATGAGTAGTTCCGCTAATGGAGCTACTGACGTTACATATCAAGCAAGCTTTATCACGGCCACCACATCTAATATTGGCGGCCTTGTTATAGATTTTTGTGCAAATTCACCTATTATTGAAGCTTCATGTACTGCGCCTACTGGCTTTGATGCGAACACAGCCGGCCTGGCGCTGGCTAATCAGGTTGGTATTACCGATTTCGCAGTTAATAATATTGGTACTGCGGATGATGCCAATACCATCGTACTTACTCGTACGGCTGCAAGTGTTAGCAGTGCTACGACTGTAACTTTTGATCTTGGCAGCACCGGCGGCTCGGACGGTATAACAAACCCAACTACAACCAATACGACCTTTTACGCAAGAATTATTACATTTAATTCAAACGCAGGCGCTCAAGGATACACATCTGGTGATATGGATGCCGGCGATCCTAATTCTGATGTAGATGCCGGAGGTGTCGCATTAAGCACAGCCGAACAGCTTATTGTGACCGCCAAGGTCCCTGAACGGTTAGTATTCTGCATATACGTAGATACCGGTCAAGCCCCGGCAAATGATTGCACAGGCAAAACAGGCAGTGCTGTTAACTTAGGAGACGATAACGGGGCTCTGCATGTCGAAGGAGAATTCGTTAATAAAGATGCTTTTTATGGGGTTAGCACTAATGCTGGAGGTGGTACGGTTATTAGGGTAAAGGGTGATACGCTTACATCTGGTAGCGACACTATAGATGCAATTACTACTGAAGCGGGAAGCACTATCGGTACTGAACAGTTCGGACTGTGTAATTATGAAGATCAAGGATCCGGATTAACACTTGATACAAAATACGATGGAACTGATGGTATAACTGGTAATTGTTCTACCGTAGCAGACAACTCCGGAACCGCAACGACGGGAAATGCTACACCGGATGGAACCTGGTTTACTTTTGATACTAATACAACTGATGGTACTGCTTCAACATATGGTGATGAATTAGCTTCTAAAGCTGCTGGAGACTTTTCAACTGGCAACATTGCATTTGTCGGCAACATCGCACCTGCTACAGAAGCTGGTATTTACCTATCCACACTTACCTTCATAGCGACCGGCACGTATTAAACAAGTTTAAAAAAAACATGGGAAATAAAAAATGAACTCATTCCAAAACCCACTTCCGATGCAAAAGTTTCAGATTGCAGGTTACAGGGCTGAAAGCGAGAGGAAACGTAACCGGAGTTACGTTGACGAACGGTAGCGGCGCTGGAGCCTGTAGGCTGGAGTTTTTGGGCAGAAACGGGGTTATGAAATAAGTTCAACACAAAGAGGAAACTGATGATACTGAATTTTAAGAATTCAACTTATACCTACTCTCCAGCTTCAACCCGTTTTAGCGGCACCCTTCGTCCGTTTTGTTCGTCAACGTATCGAGAGATACGCTTCCTCACAAAATCGAACGAATGGCGCTCCCTAAAACTGGTTTCTCTTAACAGAGAGGAGATATAAATTGAATTCTAGGGGATGGAAGCCAAGCCGGATTCTGGTTGCCTCTGTTTTGCTTTTTGCTTCAGCAATCCCTGTGTTCAGTACCGATGATGCAACAGCAGCAATATTAGCTAACAGGGAAGTCAAAATCAGCAGTTCGGATGCAAGCGCTACCAACGTTACTTATCACGTAGAGTTTGATGTGGGCACTACTGACGACATTCAGGGTATTGTTGTTGATTTTTGTGCTGAAACTCCTATCATAGGCGACCCTACCTGCACTGCGCCGGCAGGCTTTGATATAGATGGGGCCGGGTCTATAGCAGTTTCCGGACAGTCAGACGGTACGGGCACGACAGCTGATCTTACCGGCTTTACCAATGCGAGCGTTATAATAGCCGGTAGGACATTGAGTCTTACCAATACTACGGCACCAGTCTCCTGGACGGCCGGCGATACCGCTTATTTTGATATAACCACCGTTACGAACCCGAGTGCGATTAATACTTCATTTTTTGCCCGCATATACACATATGACACGAACACGGGTGCTGACAACTATACCGTTGCTACTACCGGAACTTATATAGATGCCGGGGGTATAGCTTTGAGTACAGCCGAACAGGTAATCGTAACAGCCAAGGTTGCGGAACGGCTGGAATTTTGCGTTTATGTTGATACTGACTTCACGGGTACACCACCGGCAAACGATTGTCTCGGCAAATCCGGTGACTCAATTAATTTAGGTGACACCAGGGGCGTATTGGATCCGAATGGAGAGTTTATAAACAAAGAAGCTTTTTACGGAGTCACTACAAATGCTTCTGGCAGCGTGGCAATTAGAATGAAAGGAACTACTCTTCAAAACGGCAGCAACGATATAAATGCCGTCGGTGCTACTCCTGCAACGTCAATTGCGGGAACTGAGCAGTTCGGTCTGTGTAATTACGAATTTTCTTCAATCGACTCAAACATCGTGCCCACTGCAGGCAAGTACGACGGGGTGGGACTGGCAGCCAATGACTGTCTTAATACAACCCACAACTCCGGAACGGCCACAGCAGGAGGCGCCGCCGGTGATGCTGATTTCGCATTCGATGCTACTGAAGTAAGTTCAACATACGGAGATACGATTGCTGTCAAACCGGCCGGAAACTTCTCTACCGCGAACCTGGTCTTTATAGCCAACATTAGCAATACCACCGTAGCCGGTATCTATACAACCGCCCTAATTTTCATCGCCACCGGCACTTATTAATAAAATTCCCATTTACTCAAGTATGTTCACATTTTTTCAGCAAAAAGTATTGATTACCATAATTAATAAATCAGAATTTATAATTAATGAACTAATGTAAATTGTGAAATGTAAAATGATAGATCTATAATAGAAGTATGAACAAATGGCATCTGCATGCGCTTATACACGCCAGGTATTTCTTGAGCTTCCTTATATTGCTTGCACCAGTTTTTGCTCCATATGTTACGCCTACCTACGCCGCTTTGTTCGAATTGCAAAACCGGTATGACCAGATGAGTGACTCTGCACCGAACGCCACGGCTACGCATTTATTCGGGTTCACATATACCGATCTTACTTCTCCAGTCGGTTCAATCAGTTTTGAATTTTGTTCCAATAGCGCCGAGCCTATTCAGCCGTGTACACCTTCTAATGGTTTGGATGCCAGCGGGGCGGTACTCGCTAGCCAGAGCGGTGAAACGGGCTTCAGTATCAGTGCCGCGGATACTACTCAGAACAGAATAGTACTGACCCGTGCCCCTCAGGTACCTGTGGCGGCTAATGCGGACTCGCGCTATAGATTAGACAATATAATTAACTCCAGCGACATCGGGACTCAATATGTTCGCATCGAGCTGTTTTCCAGCACGGACGGCACCGGAACTCACATAGAAGAAGGAGGCGTTGCCTACGCATTAGTCCCAACATTCAATATTACCACCGAAGTGCCTCCGTATCTTAAGTTTTGCGCATCGGTTAGCATCACGGGCTTCGATTGCGATAGCGCTACCAGCTTCTTCATTGATATGGGCGAATTCGAAGCAATCCGGGCTAAAGCAGCCTCGTCCCAGTTTGTTATAGCTACGAATTCTGGGCTTGGCTTTAGCGTCACGATGGCTGGAACTACTTTAACTTCGGGTAATAATATTATTCCGGCACTCAATACCCAGTCGCCGTCTAATCCTGGCATAAGCCAGTTCGGACTTAATTTGCGTGCCAATTCCAATCCATCAATAGGTTCTAACCCTACAGGTCCCGGCGCGGCAATAATATCACCAGATTATAGCGTGCCAAATCGATTCAAATTCCAGCAGGGAGATATTGTGGTGTCAGGACCCGGTACTACAGATGACAAGAAGTTCACTACCAGCTACATTACGAATATAAACGGCTCCCAGCCAGCGGGCATATATTCTACTACTATTTCGTTTATAGCATTAGCTAATTTCTAGGGAAATATTAAAAAAGTAAATTGTGGAATTTACCTTTTGACCTATATAGCATGAAGTTGAAAAACGTGTTACGATAAGCGTTAAGGATGAAAATCAGGTTAATCGGGGAATCATTTTAATGAGGGTAAATATAAAGCGCTCAGCCATAGGGTTTATCGCTTTTATTGTAATTGCGACTAGCGCAGCAAGTAGTTTGATAATGGCTCAAGGCGCACAGGAAGCCGGCAACGGATTTAGGATATCTCCGGTGCGCAGTGAATTTACTATTGAAAAGGGCGCTAGTGAGACTATAGCTCTTACCGTAGAAAACCCGACCGGCGGTCCGATTACTGCCACGGCGGTAGTTAATAATTTTATTGCGAGCGAGAGCGAAGACGGAGAACCTCGGCTGATTTTGGATGAAAACGCTCCTCAGCCCTCAAACAACTTCAAAGACTTAGTTGCTGCAATACCAGACCTGCCCCTTAAGCCACGTCAGAAAAAAGATATAGATGTGACCATAAGCGTACCTGCAACGGCTGAGCCGGGCGGATACTACGGTGCAATAAGATTTCTGCCAGTTGATAATCAAGGCGACGGGAACGTTGGTTTGACTGCCAGTGTAGGTTCGATTGTGCTTGTTCGAGTACCCGGCGACCTTACCGAAAAAGTAGACCTCGTTGAACTGAGCGCAGCACAAGATGGAGAAACCAGCAGCTTCTTTACGGGCGGAGACATAAATATCGTAACGCGACTTGAAAATACAGGGAATATACACTTAGCTCCGTTTGGGAAGATCCAGGTCAAGAACATATTCGGTAATGTTGAACGCGAGTTTGAGATAAATTCTACCGACCCGAGGGCTAATATATTGCCGGGTAGTATACGGCGCTTTGAAGATGATCTCAAAACACCCGATAGAGGCTGGTTCGGCCGCTACACCATAACCAGCAACATAGGTTACAGCCAAGGCAGCGGAGAATTAATTTCCTCATCTTCAAGTTTCTGGTACCTGCCAACTTGGTTCCTAATAGCTGTACTTGTTCTTATCATTGTTATCGTCGGCGCTGTTTACTGGCGACGTCGCAGCAAACGCTGGTAGAGCTTGAGTTGAGCTAATTTACCTAACACTTTAAACTGCCAATAACTAGTTCTTGAGTATGTATATTTGCAAGAGAACGTTTCTCTTGCAAACTCAAAATGTGGTTTAATATTTATTGTGCCGAGTCGAAATGTCCTGAAGGTGGATATTCCGGAAAGCTATTACCACGTCTATGCAAGAGGTGCTAGTAGGGAGAATATATTCCTTGATGTTGATGATTTCAAATATTTTCAACACTTGTTTGCTAGGTATTTATCTCGTCAAGAATATAGAAACTCAGCTAGAACTCCATACGAAAAGCTTAATGATAAAGTAGAGCTTCTTTGTTTTGCCCAGATGAATAATCATTTTCATCTACTTCTATATCAAGTAGAAAAAGGAGCCATGAGAAGGCTTATGCACGGTGTCATGACTGCATACGTCATCTACTTCAATAAGAAATACAATAAAACCGGCTCATTGTTCGAAAACAGATATAAAGCTTCTAGAGTAGACAATGATAGCTATCTCGAGCATATTTCAAGATATATTCATCTTAACCCCACTAACTGGCGTAGCTATCCATACTCTTCGATTGCGAATTACGTTGATTCAAAAAATCAAGATTGGGTTAAGCCGGAAAGAGTAATCGAACTATTTAGAAATGAGCGAGATTACTTACGGTTTGTTGACGACTATCAGGAATCAAAGAATATTTTAGTGGAATTGAAACACCAACTGGCCGATGGCGGTCAAGGCTAACTTATTTTTATTTGCAAGAGAACGTTTCTCTTGCAAGAGGGAAAATCCTAGAGCGCTTGAGGTTATGTCTAATAGTCTTTAAACTTATGGTAAGTAGTTATTAGATATGAAACGAATATTTATTGCAATGTTGGGCACCGCGTTATTAGGTGTATTGGCGCTTTACGGCCATCAAGCTTCCGCGCAAACCAGCGAACAAGCGACCGGTTCAACCGGACTTCAGGGAACAATATCGGCTCCCCCGCCCAAAACAGGAGCCAGAATAACAGTGCCCGGCAACGGACAGACTTTTACGGATGTCCCGATAACTGTTCGTGGTACTTGTCCTAGCGGGTTACTGGTAAAGTTATTTAAGAATAACGTTTTTTCTGGTTCTACGCAGTGTCAGAACGGAAGCTGGTCGATTATCACGGATCTATTCATCGGCAAAAATGAATTAGTGGCTAGGGTGTTTGACGATTTGAACCAATCTGGGCCTGATTCTAATAAAGTGACCGTAACCTACAATCCGCCCGGAGAAAAAGTCGGAAGCCGACCGACCCTTACTTCGGCTTATGCCAAAAGGGGGGCTAACCCCGGTGAGAAGTTAACCTGGCCGATAGTCATCTCTGGCGGCCAGGCTCCATACGCGATAAGTGTGGATTGGGGTGATGGCACCGAACCGGATTTAATTAGTATCCCCAGCCCAGGGCCTTTTGAGATTTCTCATAAATACGCGTCGCCCGGTATTTATAACATCCTTATTAAGGCTACTGATAAAAACGGGCTAGATGCGTACTTGCAATTGGTCGGTATTGGCAATGGTGAGCTGACTCAAAAATCAGGTCAAGGTGAAGATGAGGGCGGAGCCGGAGAAACTCGCATAACTAGGATTATTTTATGGCAGCCGGCGGCATTCTTATTGCCGCTGCTGGTCATGGCGTTTTGGTTTGGTCGGAGAAATCAGATGAAAGAGCTAAGATCTCGTATTTCCAGAGGAGAACGTCCTTTCTGAGGTTTGTATGAAATACTTGAGACCAGAGTTTATAGCAAAGTAAATACAAAACCTGCTGTTTTGAGCGATGGATGAGTTGAGCAAAAAATCTGTTATATGAAGGAGGCGTATCAATTGATACGTCGAGAGAGGAAACAGGTTTTTTGGCTGCTCAGGCGCGCTCAAAACTGTTGGTTTTGTTTTGCGGGGGTTATAGCCAGACATGGCAGATAAAAAGTTGCGGTTATGCATTGCGGGGCGTTATAATATGGTTATAGAATAGACGCTTGAATCTATTGCGGAGTGTGGCATTTTTATAAATCAGGTTTTGACTGACCGCTTTTACTCTTTAGCCGCACTTCAGATCAGGTGTCTTTTTTTATTTTGGTGTATTATAGCCCCCGCAAAACAAAACCTGTCTTTTTAGCCGCGCCTGAGCGGTCAAAAAGCTTGTTTCTTCACTCGGTGTATCGTTAGATACACCTCCCTCAGATAACAAACTTTTTGTCTCGCTCAGTTCATCACCTAAAA
>Ga0136558_1001308_pt1 | contig 12783 bp, 7 predicted proteins | sample AntRauTorckE6833_FD_101391 | JGI IMG/M metagenome (GOLD analysis project Ga0136558, IMG submission 101391) | Saline lake microbial communities from Rauer Islands, Antarctica - Metagenome Torckler E6 #833 | ecosystem: Environmental > Aquatic > Non-marine Saline and Alkaline > Saline | place...
AAAGTGTTCACTTCTAGGAAGTATACTTCCCCATCTTTAACAATAAAGTCACTGCGAGAATAATTAGCGCAGTCAATTACCTTATGTACGAGAGAAGCAATATCAGCGAGCTGTGATTTTTCGTGATAAGAAAAACGACCAGGCACAATTTCTTCTGTACTACCATTGTATTTGTTTTCGTAGGAGAACATCGGTTCATTATTGGGTGGGACAATTTCAATAACCGGTAAAACGTACAGATCCTGATTTCGATAACCATTTAAGACTCCTACCGTCGCCTCCTTACCTCTGATGAACTCTTCGATTAGAAACTGATTGTGGTTTTTAGATAAACCGTCAATTACTTTGACAAAGCTTTCTTTGTTAGGAACATACTGCGCACCAAAAGATGAACCACTAGCCATTGGTTTGATAAAAAGTTCATTTCCAATGTCAGTAAAAATATCGTCAATTTGTTCGTCTAAATAAGCCAAGTCAGCGCGGTTTAATCGGCGGTGGCGAGGCATCTTAATACCATGAGGTCGAAGTGTATTTTTGGTGAGTTCTTTATTGAAGGCGATGCTAGAAGCCATGGAGCGACTACCGGTAAAGGGTATGCCCATTCGTTGCAAGATTCTTTGTACTTGACCATCTTCACCATAGGTACCGTGAAGAGCTACAAAAGCCACGTCTACGGTGTTAAGGATATGATCTGGACGTCTAGCGAAGCCACTGTCTAGCCATTCGCCTTTTTTAGTGATGATAATGTCTTTGGCTTGATAGTCGGATAGATTAAGTGCCTCCAGCACCGCCTTACCTGATTGCATAGATACGTCATATTCTTCGCTAGGACCTCCTCTTAAGACTGCTACTCTTTTCATGATTAATATTATACATCATGACTTTTACAATCTATAAATCTACTCTAAAAAATAGCTCCGTAGACTTGTTCTAGCAAATCTAAATCTTTTTTTGAGTCCCTTAATAACTTACGGTTGTAGATAGAGTTGCTCTCTAGAAGTCGATAGCCTGCATCCATCCCTAAACGGTCTTTATACAAAAGTTTAAGACCTTCAAAATCCTTTATAAAACAATGTCCGCCAGCCCCTCTGAATTCTTGGTAGTTGTTCGTGTCTACGTGACCACTGGTATGCACTGGTGAGGTGTGGCTTTCACCGATTCTTTGGTCATTACTCACGGCATTTCTGACAGCTTCCCAGTCGGCTTCTAGGCTATTAGCTAAGTCATAAAGCAGGTTCATAAAAGTCACCTTGGTGTAGAGGAAGCAGTTTCCAGCGTATTTGACCAGTTCCGCTTCCTCGGCTTTCATTATTCTATGGTAAGGGGCTTTTGGTAAAAGTTCGATTACTTCCTCTGCTTTTTTCCGATGTTTATAGGTATTTTTGGGTATACCGATTATATTTCTGTCAGGATTGGCGGCGTCGTAGGGGGCATTTTTCTCTCGCAAGAATTCAGGTGAGTGTAAGACAAATAAATTAGGAAACTCATTTTGTAATTTAGTGGTGGTCCCAGGAAGTAAGGTGGACTTAATAACCACGGTCGAACCAGTTTTAACCAAATCCAAAGCAGAGGAAACAGCCTGATAATTAAAGCCGTTGATATCAGTCGGCGTAGGAACGGCAATGAATACAACCTGACAATCTTTAATTAGCTTTTTATTATCTGAGTACGGTTGTTCGAGAGCATACCTAATCACCCTATAGCCCCGATTCTCAAAGTTGTCAGCGTAATTCTTACCAATCCAGCCTTGTCCAATAAATCCTACTCGTTTGTCTTTCATAGTTTTATTAACTATCAGGTAATTAATAAAGTTACGCTTTCACACTTGCTTTCGTTTATTTCGGTGGTACAAAATTGCAAAACGGTGAGCTTCCGCGTTGGCCAACAAAATTTCAAATTTATTAGCTTCAATTAATTTCTTTGCTCCAATTATTCTGATTGGTTTGTGACGACTGTCTTTCACCACCCCGACCACCGGAATACTGGTCTTAAGTGACTTAAGTACTTTCTCAACAGCATTCTTTTGTGCAGTAGAACCATCGACTACTATTAATTGTGGTTTAGGCCATTCTTCATGCTTCATCCGCCTCTCCAGCACTTCTTTTAAGGCACCGGTATCATTAGCACTGGTAAAATTATTGATTTTGAATTTTCGATATTCACTCTTATCAGGCTTGCCATTGTCGATCACCGTCATCACCCCCACCATGTTTGAACCTTGCAAGTGAGCAATATCATAAGCTTCTATTCGCAATCTTTTTTCATCTCTATAAATACGATTATCATCTTTAATCAAAGCAATGTCCTGGATGTGATTTAAGGCAAAAATTCTTCGTTTGATGATTTCAGCTTCTTCAAACTGTTGTTTTTTGGCCAACTTCATCATTTCTTTTTCTAGCTCTTTAATAATCAAGTGCTTTTTTCCTTGAAAAAAAAGCTTTATGTGACGAATAGTCTTGTCGTACTCTTTTTTATCTAATTTATCAGGATAAAGACCGATTTGTTTATTGAAATCAATTTTCCCTTGTACCAATTTATTTTTCTCTGCACCCACTGGTTTCTTAGTGTCATAAAATTTAAATAACTTTCTGACAATCTTCAGAGCTTCTCTAAACAACCCACCGTCAGGAAAAGGTCCGAAATGGTACCTTATCTCACCTTCAGTGTATTTCTCGGTTAAATCTTTACCACGCACTATCAGTACTCGCGGGAATTCTTCGTTAGTTATTACTAAGTGATTATAGCTCTTGTCGTCTTTACTCCTGGTGTTATAGAAAGGTTTGTGAGTACGAATTAGATTAGTTTCAAGAATTAGTGCCTCTAATACACTATCAGTTTCGGTGAAGTCTACCTGCTTAGCTTCAGCCACCATTTTAGCGATTAAGAGAGAACGCTTTTCCTCAATGTCATTAGCAAAATAACTACGCACTCGATTTCGTAGTGATGTAGCCTTGCCTAGATACAAAATTTCCTTGTTTTTTCCTAGAAAAAAGTACACACCAGGTGCGTCAGGAAGCTTCTTATAATCAAATTCTGGTTTAATCATCAAATTAATCAAGACCGCCGAGGCGGTCTTTTTTATGATTTTGAGCTATTTTTCTGGGTCAGTCAAATCTCTGAGTTGACTGACCTCAGTCTCGTTTAGCTGAGATATAGCCCCCTTGGCTGGTCCTGACGCAATTTCTTCAAAATCTTCCCCCTCTTTTCTTCGATTGGTGAATTCGTATATCAGTGCGTGGTTGTCGTTTTCAGAGTTGGTAGCCATACCACTAATCCTCTACTAGTGCTTCCAAAAGTTAATTATACAGCTTTTTATCGTTCTGGTTTTTTAGTTTTCCCCTACAGAATCTTTTTCAAGTATCTTCCGGTGTGGGACTTGTCATTTTCAGCAATTTCTTCTGGAGTTCCTTTGGCTACTATATTTCCTCCACCTGTTCCCCCTTCTGGTCCGATATCGATTACGTAGTCAGCACTTTTAACTAAATCAAGGTTGTGCTCAATAACCATTACGGTATTGCCTTTGTTTACTAAGTGCTGAAGGATTTCTATTAACTTCTTCACATCTTCATAGTGAAGACCAATAGTTGGTTCGTCGAGTAGATAGATAGTTTTTTGAGTGTGTTGTCGGTACAGTTCTGAGGCTATCTTAACTCTCTGTGCTTCTCCGCCTGATAACGTCGTGGCACTTTGTCCAAGCTTCAAGTAACCCAGTCCAACGTCGAGCAGGGATTTTAATCTCTCTTCAATAGCGGGAACTTCTTTATAGAAAGTATAAGCTTCTTCGATAGTCATTTGTAAGACTTCGTAGATATTTTTCTGACGGTAAGTTACTTCCAAAGTCTCCTTTGTAAACCTAGTGCCATCGCAAATATCACAAGTTACAAAAACGGTTGGTAAAAAGTGCATCTCTACTGCTATCACACCGTTTCCTTGGCAAGCTTCGCATCTACCGCCCTTAACATTAAAACTAAACCGACCAGGCTTCCAGCCCCTGGCTCTAGCTTCACTTGTAGCGGCAAAAAGGTCGCGAATATGGGTGAAGGCTCCAGTATAAGTAGCTGGGTTACTACGAGGAGTTCGTCCAATTGGAGACTGGTCAATCAATACAGACCGGCCGAGATACTCTGTACCAGTGAAGGACTTACAGTTATAAATTTTGGCTGTTCTGTGTCTTTTCTCTAGCCTGGCTTTTAGATTTCGATCGAGAATTTCATACATAAAAGTAGACTTACCAGAGCCGGAAACACCAGTAACGCAAATCAGTTTACCTAGAGGAATGTCGATATTTAGGTTTTTGATATTAAAGGCTTTTCCGCCTTTGATATTGATTTTACCCTTTTCCGAAGTTCGTCTCTCTGGTATTTGAATTTTCTTATCTCCCCGTAAGTAATCAAGAGTGATTGAACCTGAAGTATTCTTTTTGGCAGAAAGCAGGTCCTCCATGTAGTCGGCCACAATCACCTCCCCACCATGAACACCCGCTCCTGGCCCAATATCAATCAAGTAATCAGAAGCGTGTATAGTGTCTTCGTCGTGTTCTACTACAATTATGGTGTTACCCAAATCCCTTAATTCTTTAAGAGTCTTGATTAATTTGTCATTGTCTCTTTGGTGTAGGCCTATAGTCGGCTCGTCTAACACGTATAGAGCCCCAACTAATCCTGATCCTAGTTGTGAGGCTAGTCTAATACGCTGAGCTTCACCCCCAGACAGAGTGTTAGCTCGTCTATCCAGCGTTAAATATTCAATACCAACATCCATCATAAAGTCCAATCGATCAATTACTTCTCTAAGGGCCGGCCAGGCGATTTCCTCCTGCTTCTTGGTCAGCTTCATGGAATTTATAAATTTCACGGCATCACTAACCGTTAGCCTAGTGAAATCTACTATATTCATTCCCAAATCTTTTTTACCATCACCCCCTAAATAGACTCTTAGTGCCTCGGGTCTCAATCTGGCCCCCTCACAAACAGGACATTCGTCTGATTGGAAAATGCCTACTACTCCAAGCCCGTTACACTCAGGACAAGCACCATAAGGTGAGTTAAAAGAAAAAAGTCTTGGCTCTACTTCAGGAAAAGAAGAGCCGTCCACTGGGCAAATAAATTTGGCAGACAAGGTCCTCTCTGACCCATCTGGACTCTCTATCTTCACCAATCCACTAGCTTCAAGTAAGGCAAGTTCTACTGCCTCAGACAGCCTTTCTCTTGAACCCTTAGGGTCATCAGTAAATTCACTAACGTAGATTTCATCAATCAGTACATCTATGTCGTGTCGTTTGGTTTTAGTTAGAACAATTTTGTCTCGTAGTTGTTTAATTTCGCCGTCTATTTTTACTGTTTCGTAACCTTTACCGAGTAAGTCATAGAGCATTTGGTAATACTCTCCCTTACGACCAACTACCATTGGAGCAAAAATCGCTACTCTTCCTTTAGTAACCTCTATACCCATCACCTTTTGAGATTGATTTTTAGTAGCGGTCTTTACTTCTCTGTCCTCTATGGACTTTAGTACAATTTTAAGAATTTCATCTTGTGATAGTTTTTGAATAGGAACATCTGTATCTATACAGTATGGTTGACCGATTCTAGCGTAGACAATTCTTAGGTAGTCATAAATTTCAGTGATAGTGGCCACGGTGGAGCGAGGATTCCGTGAAGCAGACTTCTGATCAATAGAAATAGCTGGTGACAAACCAGAAATTTCGTCAACGTCTGGTTTCTGCATTTTATTTAGAAATTGTCGAGCGTACGGTGACAAGGATTCCACATAGCGACGCTGACCTTCAGCAAAAATTGTGTCAAAAGCCAGTGATGATTTACCTGAGCCAGACGGTCCGGTGATAGCAATCATCTTTCCCCTGGGCATTTCTACGTCGATTTCTTTTAGATTGTGAGTCCTGGCACCTTTAACAATAATCTTATTAGAATTGTCTGACACCTGCCACTTAGTTTTATTTATTTGTTTTTTGGGTTTTTCCATGTAAATACTCTTCTTTGGAAAGTTTTATTACGAACTATCATTATACGCACTAACACTTAAGTAGCAATTATTGTTCTTTGAAGCTGACAATAAGTCTAGTTCCCACCCCTTTTATAGACTCCAAATTAATTTCACCGTCTAGTAGCTTTAATAGTTGGATAGTAATCCACATGCCCAAACCGGTGCCAACCACATTACTCTCGTCGGCTCCGCCTACTCGAGAAAACGGCTGAAATAATTTTTTTTGATCCTCACCACTAATACCAACTCCAGTATCTTCAATAGTAAATATTACTTCGTCATGTTCTTTTTCTGCTTTAATTGTGATTTTGCCTGAATCAGTATATTTAATTGAGTTGTTTATCAAATTAATTAGTATCTGTTGCAATTTACCTGAGTCGGTAACCATTTCTAGATTGGTGGGGATATCAGTGATTAAAGATAAATTTTTCTTAGCTATGATAGGACTCAGGTCCTGCCTTACCCTATCCACTGACTCTGAAACTTTAATAGTTTCTTTTTTTAAGGATACTCTGCCAGACTGCAGACGGGCTACTTCAAGGAAATCGTTCACTAGATATATAAGTCTCTCGGTTGATTTTGATATATTATCAACAAACCTAGAGTTTTCTCCAGTCACTGAATCGGATTCTTTAAGAAAACTAGCGTAGCCTTTTATGGCGGTTAGTGGGGTTCTAAATTCATGAGCTATCATATTAGAAAACATGTCCCTTTCTTTAATTTCACTGACTTTTTGTTGATACTTCTTTTGCCAGAAAATTTGCTGATTTAACCAGTAAGCTAATCCGATTAAAAAGATAAACACAAGAGATAAACCTAGATAAGCCTCTCTAATTCGTGAATTCATCACTTCATCGACTACCGAAAAATCTTGTAGGGTGTATAAGTAAAAAATTTGCTGATCATGTTGCACCTCCCGATAACTTTTCCATATTCTACTGCCATTATCAGACGTATTATGAATAATAGACTCATTCTGTTTAATAGGTAACAACTGATAGACTGCGGTATTAACTAATTCTGTATTAATTATTTCTGAATTAGTGGAATTAACCACCGTATAAGTATCGTCTTCTTTAACAGAGATAATAATATCTTTGACATCCAGACTTTGTTGGACAATTTCATTTATAAAAGCTTGAATGTATTTTTCGTTAGCTCCTTGTTTTATAAGTGACTCTACAGAAGTGTGGAGAATGTTTAGTTTTTGTTTTTGTACGGTATTAACGTTATCAGTTGCAGTTCCGATGAAACTCTGGGTGACAAAAAAGAAGATAGTTGGAAATAGAAAAATCAAAACGCCAATCATCATAATCTTGCTATTGTCTCGCATTGTTTTTAGACCTCCAGAAAAGATTTTAGCTATAAAATTCCACATAGAATTAGGCTGGGAGACCAGACTTATCATCAATTTTTTCATTTACTTTAATTTGTACCTCGAACTCGTCTTCTTTGGTTCGAATACCTAAGCCGAGCAGAAGCAATATTAAACCAAATGAAATTATTGACATTCCGACTATCAAACCTGAATTTGATTGTGGGTTAACCACCTCAGTATTAACTACTGGTGGAGTTATATCGTCTTGATTAGCCAAAACTTCCGTAAAGGCTTCTGCTTCTTTTATAAATATAAAGGGGTTACTCTGGGCCACAATAGAACCGACGTTATCGGTCACCGCTACATAGACCTCGTGTTGACCGTCCTCTAATTCTTTTTCAAAGGTGTATACAAATGAACCATCGGTATCAGTTTCAATTGTTACTACGGTTGGATTACTAAATATATACAGGGTTACAAAAGAATTAGGTAGTGCCCTTCCCCGAATTTCAGCCTTTATTGGATCTGGAGAGGTCTGAGTAGCGGGTGAGATGGAATCTATTCTTTCAACAATCAACACATCGTCACGCACCAATGCTAGACTATCCTTAGGTGACTTAAATTCAATAACTGCTTCTGAAGCTGGGTTATTAGGGTCGAATCCTCCGGTTATTTCTACGTTGTCATTTACACCATCTTGATCTGTGTCAGGTGAATTTGGATTCGTTTTATATAGGTTAACTTCGTCAAAGTCTGATATACCGTCACCGTCAGTATCTACAGCTGTTTTTCCATCACTCTTTTCTTTTCTTAAGTTTTCAAAAATTTGCACTTTTTCTTTTATTTCTTGTAGTTTCTTCTGCAACTCTGCTTCAACCGACTCCAGCCTGGTTCTGAGTTGATTATCTTCGATAGCTTCTCTCAAAATGACATTTCGCAGTTCTTCAATATTTTTTTCAATTTCGTTTAGTGAGGTAGAGTCACCGCTTTGTACGGCAACAGCATAGTCTCGAAACAGCTTATTAATATCATCTTCTTTATTTCTGATAAGCTTATCTGTTTCGTCAGATGTGAAGTCACTACTATCATCTCTCGGTAAAATTTCAACAAAATCACGTTCTGGTACAGCATTTTCACGACCATCTTCTTCATTTGTCGATGAATTTGATTCACTATCACCACCACTTACTTCCACGGTTTCCAATAACTCAGTGGTTTTTTTGGTGATAGTTAACAAAAAGCCTTTAGACTGAATTCTTTTGTCCATGTACATTGACTCAGCAAGCAAAATATAATCTCCTTGGGGCAAATTGCTCTTATTTACATTAGCTATCCATCTCCCAGTCTTATTACTGCCCAGAGTTACAAATTGTTTTCTAAAACCATTTGCCGGGCGCGCGTATATCTCAATAAATGAAAGGCTGAGTGGTGCATTAATAATAATTTCTTGATAATTATCCCAGCTACGGCCTTTCGATACGGTTATATTTGGTACAAGTTCGCCCTCATTTTTTGACGCAGCTTCTACAGGCTCTGTCACTTTTTCTATTGACTCTTCGCGCCTATCTGCTTCTGGTTCGCTGTTCGTTGACTCGTTAGTTTCGGACATCTGTCGTTTAACAGTTTCATCAATCTGATCTTCAATTTCTTCAGTGGTTGATTGTGCACCTGAAGTTCCTACGATAATTTGTCCAGGACTTTCTTCTTCAGTCTCAGTATCCCCTACTATTGTTTCAGTTGTCGTACTCTCAACTTGCTCAGAAGTTTCAGGCAAACTCGGGTCGTCCTGGTTGAGTATTTCCTGTTCTGTTGGCTCGGTAGTTTGATCATCTCCTGATGTTTTCAACTTAGCGCAAGCAGTATCAACTCCATTATTTAAACCGTCGCAAGACCAGCGATGCATAAGCATATTATCTTCTACGTCGCGGAAGGTACCGATTTCACAACTATTAATTACTGAGCTTTGTCCACAAACTCCAGTCACTGGTTCTGGTTTTTCGACTACAAAACTATGATATCTATAAATGGGCGATTTTTCTGGATCAGGGCTAAATAACGAAAATTTTAACCTGTATTCTCCCGAAACTAATTCATCGGTCTGCACAGTGACAGAATGAGTGTCTCCACTTACATTTACCACTGATAGAGATTGAGTATTGATTGGAGGTCCAGATAAATTAACTTCTACTTCTTGAATATTTCTGGCAGTAAAACGAAAAACGTCTTCTGTTGTGATTACAGAAGGAAAATCAAGAGGTATAAATTCAATCGCGGGGTATTGTGTAGAGCCTTCAGTCGTATCGCCCGACATCACTTGGGTGGCTGATAGACTAGCCAAACTGGCTTCAGCTTGCAGCTGATTAACTGTTGGAGAAAAGACATTGGTTACAGCCAGAGTAGAGCCCACGAGCAAGAAACAAGCTGCGGAGACAATAGCTATTTTGTGCACACAAAAAGCTATGTAAGTATCTAAATTTTCATTTATGGCTTTGGCTTTATCCTTAGAGCGAAGACTTGCATTACTGGGTAGTTTTACTTCTTCTAAAGTTGTTGCTGGGTCTTTTTTGATGGGTTTCTTTGAATCTATCGTACTTTTTACTGTAGCTGTCTTCTTTTTTCTTACCGTAGTTTTCTTGATTTTAGGCACAGATTTTTTTGGTGCTTTTTTAAGAGCAGACTTTTTAACAAGTTTTTTTGTGGTGCTTTTTTTAGCAATTGTTTTCTTCTTTTCTGGCATAAAAATCTACTGCTTCACCTTATTAACTAGAGTTTCGATTGATTCCATCAATTCTGACAAGTCTGTCATCGCTTTTACATAGAAATCGTTTGCCCCTAGAGACTTCGCTCTTTCTCGGTCTTCTATTCCATCTTTGTTTGAAAAAACTAATACTGGAATGGTGCTTATTTCTTTATCAGCTTTGATTTGTTCCAACACTTCAAATCCACTAATGCCGGGCAACATCAAATCCAGAATTATTAAATCAGGTTTAAATTGCTTAATTAAGGTAGTGACTTCCTTGCCATCTTTACTGAACTCATAAGGAAAACCTGACTTATCAAGACGCATTGAAAGTAAGTTTCGCAACAAAGGGTCATCCTCGACCACAAATACTTTTATACCTGTAGAACTAATATCGGCCTCAATGGGAGAAATATCAATAGCTGAACCACCACTAAATATCTCGTCTTCGGAGAAAACAGCTTCTATTTTTTGGATAACTGTTACCACATCTTCATTGGTCGTTATAAAATCTGCGATTCCATATGTTAATGCTAGCTGAATATCTGTTTCTATATCTTCAACGATAGAGAATATTGGCAAAACCTTACCCAGATGCTCATTGGTTAAAAGTTTCTTCAAGTTGTCACAGAGATCATCTTCGACTACATGGTTATAAATAATTAAATCTATTTTGTTTGATTGTATATAATCGATAGTTAACACAGAACAATCATAAGAAAATATTTTAACCCCTCTATTCTCTAGCTCTCTCTTAAACTCTTCTACTTGAGATGTCTCTTCACCAATAAAAAGTATGTGCTTATTAAGAACCGTTGTCATAGGTAGATTTTACCATTATAAAAAGATAAAAGAGATTTGATTCCCCAGGCTACGACATCTGACTAGTTAAGTACTTGATTTCATCTCGTAATATTGATGCTGTTTCAAAATCTAGAATTGCTACTGATTCCTCCATTTGTCGTTTTTTTTCTTTTAATACTTTTTTTGGATTTTTCTTAAATAGTTCTATATCAACTTTTATTAAGGTCTCTACGGTTTCATCATGCCTGGTTTTCATTTGGTCAGCGATAGACTTTATTTCCTTAACAATGGTTTTAGGGGTGATGTTATGCTTTTTGTTGTAGGCCAATTGCTTGTCTCTTCGTCTATTAGTTTCGCCAATTGCGTATTCAAGGGCGACGGTCATCTCATCAGCATAAAGAACTACTCGACCATTAATATTCCTGGCGGCTCGGCCAATTGTCTGAATTAGGGCAGTTTCACTTCTAAGGAAACCTGTCTTGTCAGCGTCAAGAATAGCGACAAGCTCGACCTCAGGTAAATCTAAACCTTCTCGTAACAAGTTCACTCCAACCAGACAGTCGAAATCTCCTTTTCTGAAATCAGTAATAATTTCAATCCGTTCCATCGTATCAACATCACTATGTATGTATTTAGTTTTGATTTTTTTGTCCTCAAGAAAATCGGCCAAATCCTCGGCCATTCTTTTGGTTAATGTTGCCACCAGCACCCTGGCTCCTGAAGAAATAACTTTTTCTGCCTCCTCGATAAAATCTTTTACTTGACCGACGTAATTAGATGTTTCCACAATTGGACGCACGTCTATTATCGGGTCTACCAGTCCGGTTGGTCTAATTACCTGCTCCACTGGTTTCAGTCCATCTTTCTTTAGTTCGGCCATTTCGAACTTGCCAGGGGTAGCAGTAGTGTAAATTTGTTGACCGACTCTTTCTTGGAATTCTTCGAATCTTAGGGGTCTATTATCAACAGCAGAAGGTAGTCTAAAACCGAATTCAACCAGATTTTGCTTACGAGAACGGTCTCCAGCATACATACCATTAAGTTGGGGTATGGTAACGTGTGACTCGTCAATAATAGTCAGAAAATCGGGCGTCCCATCAGATTTTTGTGGGAAGTAAGAAAGAAGAGTGTAGGGAGCCTCACCAGCTTTTCTTCGATCAAAATGTCGTGAGTAGTTCTCAATACCGTTGCAGTACCCAACTTCCCTCATCAGGGCAAGATCATGTTGGGTTCGTCTCTTAAGCCTCTCTTGTTCCAAAAGTTTTCCTTCTTTTTTAAATTTAGCTAATTGGGACTTAAGTTCTGCTTGAATATCTTCTATTGCAAGTTTTCTCTCTGCTTCTGGGGTGACAAAGTGTTTAGCCGGAAATAAATAAACCACTTCAGGTTCTTCTACTATTTCTCGAGTGATTTCATCAATTAAAACTATTCGAGAAACACTATCGCCACTAAAAACTAATCGATAGATAATCCTTTGGTTGGTTGGCATGACTTCAATACTGTTTCCAACTGCTCTAAAGGTAGCCGGCGTCAGATCAGCTGTGGTTCGCTCAAACTGCATATCAACCAGCTTTCTCAGCATTTCAGCTCTCGTTGTAGTAAAGCCCCGGGAAATTTTCATCAACTTGCTTTCGTATTGCTTAGGAGAACCTAAACCATAAATACAGGAAACTGAAGCCACAATAATCACATCTTTTCGCGTAAGTAGAGCCTGGGTACTAGCGTGACGCAATCTATCTATTTCTTCATTGATTTGAGCCTCCTTTTCTATATAAGTATCACTGGTAGACATATAAGCCTCTGGTTGATAGTAGTCGTAATACGAAACGAAATAATGAACCGCATTGTTAGGAAAAAAATCACGGTATTCTTGCGCTAACTGTGCAGCCAAAGTCTTATTGTGAGCAATTACTAAAGT
>Ga0136558_1001319_pt1 | contig 12738 bp, 10 predicted proteins | sample AntRauTorckE6833_FD_101391 | JGI IMG/M metagenome (GOLD analysis project Ga0136558, IMG submission 101391) | Saline lake microbial communities from Rauer Islands, Antarctica - Metagenome Torckler E6 #833 | ecosystem: Environmental > Aquatic > Non-marine Saline and Alkaline > Saline | place...
CAACGCAAGCCGGTACTCCCCCATCACGGAGGAAACAGCCATCACCGCCGACCGCGACCACATTTGTCAGGACTGCGCCGTCGAGGAACTGGAGCGCGAACTCGCCTTCAAAGGGCAGTTCACTGGGGCCGCACAGGACCGCCTCGAGGAGCTCCTGCTCGATGTCGGGGACTTAGACCGTATCGTCGACCTGCTCTCGGGAAACCTCGACCCCGACCTCACCCAGTTCGACACCATCTCTGCGACCAATGACGAGGTGGACCCGTTCCCGACCACCGACCTCGACCTCCACCCGTGGCTTCAGTCTGACATCGAAGGTCGCTTCGAGAATTTGCTTCCCGTCCAGAGCCTGGCGGTCGAGAACGGCCTCTTCGACGGCGACGACCAGTTGGTCGTCTCCGCGACGGCGACGGGGAAAACCCTCGTCGGCGAGCTCGCGGGCGTCGACCGCGCGCTAAAGGGCGAGGGGAAGATGCTCTTTCTCGTCCCGCTGGTCGCGCTGGCCAACCAGAAACACGAGGACTTCAAAGCGCGCTACGGCGACGAACTCGACGTGACGCTCCGCGTCGGCGGCTCTCGCGTCACCGGTTCGGGTGCGAAGTTCGATCCCAACGCCGACATCATCGTCGGCACCTACGAGGGGATCGACCACGGGCTCCGAACGAGGAAGGATATGGGCGACATCGGAACCGTCGTCATCGACGAGATTCACAGCCTGAAGGAAGGCGAGCGGGGCCACCGCCTCGACGGGATGATCTCCCGGCTCAAACACTTCTGCGAGCAGCGGGAGAAATCCCGGAGCGGCTACGGTGGCGCCCAGTACATCTACCTCTCGGCGACGGTGGGCAACCCCAAGTGGCTCTCCAAGCGCCTGCGGGCCACCCTCATTGAGTTCGAAGAGCGACCCGTCCCCATCGAACGCCACGTCACCTTCGCTGACGGGCGGGAGAAACTGCGTATCGAGAACCGACTCGTCAAGCGGGAGTTCGACACCAAATCCTCGAAAGGCTACCGTGGGCAGACCATCATCTTCACCAACTCACGGCGGCGCTGTCACGAGATTTCACGCAAACTTGAGTACGACTCCGCACCCTACCACGCCGGCCTCGACTACGGCAAGCGCAAGCAGGTCGAGCGTCGGTTCGGCAACCAGGACCTCTCGGCGGTCGTCACCACCGCAGCCCTCGCGGCAGGGGTGGATTTCCCCGCCTCACAGGTCATCTTCGACACCCTGGCCATGGGAATCGAGTGGCTCTCTGTCCAGGAGTTCTCCCAGATGCTTGGCCGGGCTGGCCGGCCCGACTACCACGACAAGGGGACGGTGTATCTCCTCATTGAGCCGGACTGCTCCTACCACGGCTCGATGGAGGCCACCGAGGACGAAATCGCGTTCAAGCTCCTCAAAGGCGAGATGGAGGACGTCTCCACCATCTACGACGAGGCCGCAGCCGCCGAGGAGACGCTGGCGAACGTCGTCGTCGCGGGGAAACTCGCCAAGCGACTGAACGACCGGATGCTCGGCGACATACCCACCAAACACGCGATTGGCAAACTGCTCGAGTGGGGGTTCATCGACGGCTTCGAGCCGACGCCGCTGGGCCGGGCGGTGACAAGCCACTTCCTCTCACCCGACGACGCCTTCCGCATCCTCGAGGGGATTCGGAACGACAGCACGCCCTACGAGCTCCTCGCAGAGCTCGAACTCGCGGACCAGGAGCTGTAACGCCCCGACGGCGTTCGGCCGGGATACCGTACCCTTTTGCCCAACCGTACTGATTCCTGCCGTGTGGTAACGCTAATGCCGGGCATCGCCTTAGTCGCGCTCATCGTGGTCGCGGCGCTGGTGCTGTTCGCCACCGAACCCGTCCCGGTGGACATCACGGCACTCGGCATCATGGTGACCCTGATGCTCGTGGAGCCAACGAGCGCCCTGCTCGCTGACGCGGGCCTCATCGCAGATCAGATCACCATGATTCGTCCTGAGCAGGGGCTCTCTGGCTTCGCCAGCCCAGCGACCATCACCGTCCTCGCGATGTTCATCCTGAGCGAGGGGGTACGCCGAACCGGTATTGTCCAGACGCTGGGCTCGTTCATCGCCACGGCGACCGGTGACAGCGAGAGCAAGCAGCTGGGTGCCATCATCGGCGTCGTCTCACCGATCTCCGGCTTCATCAACAACACCGCCGCCGTCGCCATCCTGCTGCCGATGGTCGTCGACGTGGCCGACCGTGGCAACACGTCGCCGTCGAAGCTGCTGCTGCCGCTCTCTTATGCCTCGATGTTCGGCGGGACGCTAACGCTCATCGGCACCTCGACGAACATTCTCGCGAGCGACGTGGCCGCGCGGCTGGCGCTCCAGTATCCGGACACTGACCTCCACGCGATGACGATGTTCGAGTTCACCGGGCTGGGCATCATTGTCTCTATCGTCGGCGTCGTCTACCTGATGACGCTCGGGCGCTGGCTCACGCCGGCACGCATCGAGCCTCGGGGCGACCTCACCGAGGAGTTCGGCGTGGCCGACTACCTCGCCGAGGTGACCGTGCGGGAGGACTCCCCCATGATCGGCCGGAAGGTGGGGAACGCGCTCGTCGACTCGGAGCTCGACGTGGACATCCTCCAGCTCATCCGCGACGACGAGGTGTTCCTCGAGCCGCTCAACTCCAAGCAGATCCAGGCGGGGGATATCTTCGCGGTGCGCACCGACCGGGACACGCTGCTCTCCCTGCTCGACATGGAGGGGCTGGATCTCCTGCCGGACGTGACCGTTGACGAGGCGGAGCTGGAGCAGGCTGAGGGCGGCCACAACCTGGTCGAGGTCGTCATCGCACCGGGCTCCTCGCTTGTGGGCGAATCACTGGTCTCGACAGGGTTCCGCCAGCGTTACGACGCGACGGTGCTCGCACTCCGGCGAGGTCGAGAACTGGTGCGACGCCGCATGGACCAGATACCCCTCAAGGTGGGTGACACGCTGCTGGTGCAAGCGACAACTGACTCTATCGAGCGGCTGGAAGCCAACCGCAACTTCATCGTCGCCAGCGAGGTCGAGCGCCACGACTGGCGCGAGAGCAAGACGTGGCTCGCCATCGGCATCGTCGCCGCTGCCGTCGGGCTTGCGGGCGCGGGCATCCTCCCCATCGTCGTCTCGGCGCTGGCTGGCTCGTTCGCGATGGTCGTCACCGGCTGCCTGAAGCCCGGCGAACTGTACGACGCGGTGCAGTGGGACGTGATCATCCTGCTTGCAGGGGTTATCCCGCTGGGCATCGCACTGGAGCAGACCGGGGCTGCCTCGCTGCTGGCCCAGGCAGTCGTCGCCTCCGCGGATTTCCTCCCGACAGTGGGCGTGCTTGCACTGTTCTACCTCGTCACCGCGCTGCTGACCAACGTCATCAGCAACAACGCGAGTGTCGTACTGATGATTCCCGTCGCCGTCGAGGCGGCCCAGTCAATCGGCGCCAGTGCCTTCGCGTTCCTGCTGGCGGTGATGTTCGCGGCGAGTACGGCGTTCATGACGCCGGTGGGCTATCAGACCAACCTCTTTGTCTACGGGCCCGGTGGCTATCGGTTCACGGACTATCTCCGGGTGGGTGGCCCGCTCCAGCTCCTGCTGATGGGTGTGACCACGGTGGGTATCACCGTGCTGTTCGGTCTCACGCCCTGAGCCGGCTTGCGAAACGCTTTACCCCACGAGTCGCGGATGAAGGAGTACGGGATCGTGGGTTAGCCTGGTATACTTCGGGCCTTGGGTGCCCGTGACCCCGGTTCGAATCCGGGCGATCCCATACCGGCCATACGTGCTGCGGAAGTTCTTGCCGCTATCGGGCTTCGACTCGAGCTACGCGACGACGGCCAGCGACCGATCGGTTGTGACGTCGACAGCCTTCCAATCTGTGACTTCTGCGACTGTTTCATCGAGATAAATCGAGCAGCCGTGCGCGGCGCTGTACGACCGGTGTGTGCGCTGTGGGACGGAGACCGACGCCCCGGCACGGGGGGTTGCGTGACCCGCTTTCGAGAACGATGTCGTTCGAGAAGAGACGGAGAGTCGAACCCAGTACGTGAGATGATCGTAAGCAATACAGTACGAGACCAACCCGTTTGAAAGCGTGTTGTCGGAGCTTACGATTGCTCTCGTACTATTTCTCGACACGATTCGATGAATTCGATGAGGTTTTGACCGGCTTCTCGCGAAACGCTGAGAAGAATCGTTTCTGATTCTGAATACGGAAGCTGAATCACACACGCATTCTCGTGATAGTGGATAAGGGCGCGTCGTTCGCCTACCGGTTTGCCTGCAAGTCCAGGCGATAGAAACGGATCTTTGAGGCGGAAGGTGTCCACAACCTCCGTGTAGGCTTCTTTTGTGTATCCCTGTTGGAGATCGTCATTGAGATATTTAATTTCGTGATTGTCTCCCTTGATGATGACTACTGTCCGAAGACCGTCGCCGACGCGGTCATACACGTACTCTGTGAGTTGCTCTGCTGCCTCTTCGACCATACTCCGCGGTTTGGTTCGCAGAGCCATAAATTGTTTCTACGCTACTCTCGATTCATCTCCGATTCGGCTTTGTTGAAAGCCGCAGAAACAGACAGGAACACCGCGCTGCATATATCGAGATGTATGCAGCACGGCGTTCGGGATGCGAAGGACCAGTCAGGGCCTGCTCACGTCACAAGTGGGAGGGGACCGAGCCGTTGCATGTCGAACTTCGGGCTGGCTGAAGCCATTCGTTCGAGGTCGGCCTCTGTTGGACCGTGGTATTCGGGAATCGTCCGCGTCGCTGCGGGAGTCCCGACGGCTCGGAAGAAGTCCGCCATTCCGGCGGGAGCGAAGATTGCCAGAACGCGGAGTGGGTCATCGCCGACGACGCGAAACCCGTGCGGGTGAGTTGCCGGGACGAATCCCGTCTGCCCTCAGTCAGCCGGTGCGGTTGCCGGTCCACGTACAGCGTCATCTCCCCGTTGAGGACGGAGAACAGTTCGTTCGGTGGGTGCGTGTGAAGGGTATGTTCGTCGCTCGGCGGAGCGTCTATCTCGGTGACGGTGAGGGCACCGCCCGTCGAAGTACCGTCCGCCACGATACTGACGACTGCCTCGAGAAACAGGAAATGTTCACTCGATTCTTCGTCGAAGCTGTATCGTTCAGTTCCTCACCGGATATATATCTGACCGGTAGAGACTACTGTGTGATGATAGTTAACACATTACAATTGTGTACTCGATGAGAAATTCGCGCCCTCGGTGATGAACGGCCGTCACACTGCGCGATACCCATGCTGGCCCCACAGATTCTCACAACTTGACTACACGTTTGAGTTCTGGGTCGGCATCAAGGATGGCAGACAGGTATGGGACTCTCTGGGCGAAATCGTCTACCGGTTCGACGAGGTGCTGCTCCGGGTCGTACTGGATGACTCCGGTGGATTCCAACTTCGGGAGGTGCACGTGGTGCAGTGAGATTTGGACCGGTGTACGCAGTTCCTCGGAAATCTCTGTCACCGGTATCTCGTGGGTATAGTTGACAATCGTCTCCGCGAGATCGTTCACCGTCAACGGCCCCTGGGCTTCTGCGAGTACCGCGAGGATGACCCGGCGATGTTGGTTCTGACACAGATCAAGGACGGTATCGAACGACAGAGCCTCGGTCATTACATGGTCTTGAGAACCCGACCCCTTCACCTTCGCTTTTGTCTATCCAAATCGTTTATATGCTGTTACCGGGGTGGGGGTGTGAGGGCGGACAGCGTGTTCCCGAGGATATGGTTAATCCCGCGCCGAAGGCGAGAGGCGACGGCCTGCTGTGTAATGCCGAGTTCCTGGCCGAGTTCCTCCATCGTGACCTCGCGCGGAGATTCAAAGTAACCACGATCGTAAGCCAGTACGAGTGCCTCCTGTTGGGTCTCCGTGAGCGCCGCCTCGGTGGCTGTTTCGATCGTTGTGAGTGCGTGCAACTCCGTGAGGGTGATCGGAATGCCCAACTCTCGACAACGGGTTTGGAACTCCGAGATGCTGCTTCGATTTTCCCCACGGATCTTGAACGTCCACTGCTGGTTCGTCCCAACAGCTTCGGTGAGTACGATGTTCGTCTCCGTCAACGTCGTTAGCACGTCGTCATAATCAGTTACCCACTCGACACGCAACAAGTACTCATCCGCGACGGAATCGACGAGCTTGATATTCTTCACGCCCGGATGGGTCTCAAACGCACTCTCAATGTCTTCAACTGCTGTGCCCCGGACCCAGAAGTACGGAATTATCACACCACCGGAGTGAACAACCCGCTCCAGTTCGATTTTCACTCCTGGCAGTTGGTTGAACACCGTTCCCAAGGGGAATTGGTCGGATGGAACCGTGAACGTCGCCTCAGTAGCCATTGGTTCAGTTACGGCGCCCCTCTCGTATATACTACCGTGTGGAAAGGCAACCGGGACCGGAACGATCCGACGGCCCATATTCGACCGCACCTGGGTTGCTGCATATTGCACACGCTATTCAGCACGACTACTGGAACGTACTCGGAAGCTGTCAGAAATGACATGTCACATACAGATGGAACATTCAATAGATGATTTTCGCTCATTGCAGGTCGTAAGACACGAAACACCGTTTGGTTGGTGGGCGAATCGATAGAAGCTGTAACCAGTCAGTAGGTCACGACTTCGAGGCCTTCGACATCCCGGAACGCAGAATCGTTCGAGAGTATCAGCTCGTTGAGTTTTTCGCCACGTCGGAGTTCATCTGTTCCCCGTTCAGTTCATCAGCCCGCCGAGTTACTTCTGGCGAGAGGTCGACAGTCGAGCGGCTGGCAATCAGTCGTTCGTAGCGCGCAGCTTCTCTCCTTTCGCCTTCAACGGCGCGTTCCCGATGCCGGTGTACATCTCCTAGACGACTGCCGTCGGAACGCGAGCCGGAAAAGTCGGTCAGGGAGTAGCCGCCGACGAGCAGATCCAGCGTCTCGGCTAGCGTTTACCCCTCCCGATTCTCGGATTTCACCCGGGCGTACAGGTCGTCACTTACCCGGCTGTGTCGTCCCCACACCCGCTCATTTACGTCGTTGACCGAAGAATCCGGCGCTGGTGTACCCAAACTCGGCGTCCCACCCCGCCCGCACGGCCTCTGGCGGCCTCGGCGCCGGCGGCGGACCTCACAACGCTCCTGAATCAGGCGGTCGTTATCGTCTGATCAGCATTCGCACGACGAGCTGGAGCACGTGCACGAACACACCGGCCACAGCGACGTAGAGGCCAACAGCCTGCATCGACGCCGTCCGGCCGCGGTTCTCACGAATCTCCCACATCTCGTAACCGAGCCGGAACAGAAAGCCGAGGAAGATGCAGACGAAGCCGAGCAGCAGCACCACCTGCACGAAACTCCCGACCAGGATGGCGACGAGGCCGGCGAGGAAGGCGTACGTCGACCACGTCCCGTAGTGGTCGAACTGCGTGCCCGAGCGCGCGTAGATGTACGTCCCGATAGCGGCGGTCATGAGCACCGTAATCCCGCCGGTGATGGCGAGGGCAGTACCACGAGCTCCGACTTGGAGGTAGGCGAGGATGCCGCCGCCGAACAGCCCGAAGGCGAGTTCGAGGACGACGACCCCAGCCATCGCCAGCCCTATCGAGTTCTGCTTGAACCCCTTTTCGGCGACGATTTCTCCGGCGGCGATGAACAGGCCGTACACCAGCGCCCCGACGATGGGGATGGAGAACAGCAGTTGGTTCAGCCCCGCAAGCGGCGAGGCGGCGACGGCGTACATCACCAACACGTTCAGCAGCATCAGCCCGGCAGCGCCACCGATAGCCTGCCACTCGCGGGTCGCGAGAAGGAATCCACGGTCGGTCGAGGTCTCGTAGCTCATACGTACTGATGTCTACAAACGCGGAAAAGCGTTATCGCCGAGCAGGACGGTTCGGGCAGCGGGCGCCCGCGAACCTGATAGGAAGCAGGAAGAATCATTAGTCGCGGCCTGCCAGCGTTCCACATGACCACGTCCGTCACTGCACGCACGTTCGACGACGCACTCCGGGGCTGTATCGACGAGGAGTTCCCCGGGATGGCGCCGATTCAGGCGTTCCCGCTGGATACGGAGGCTGCCGCGACCTCTCAAGGGCCGCCAGAGTGTGAGTACCGCGTCCCTATCGGCCCGCCGGGGGCGACCGAGGGCGAGGAGGAACGTATCGCCATTGTCGAAGCCGAACACCTCGAGGCGGACGACGAGGTGGCGTGGACGTTCACCTACAAGCGTGTCGAAGAATCCGGGGACTGAGCGTTTTCCCCACCCGTGGTCGACCGACCCTGACCTCTTGTAGCAGGGGGGAACAACACTCGGTATGCGCCTGCTGACGAGACCGAGAAAAACGCAGGAGGGAATCGGCTTGGGTCCCCAACAACAACGCTTAAGCGTCGGCTGGACTTTCCTTCGCCAACAATGAGTGCCATCGAGGACGTCCACGAGGAGCTCGATGCGGACGTCACCTCCGAGGAGTTCGCGGAGATGGTGGCGGAGAAAGTCGAGGAGATGGGCGGGCTGGCTGACGACGAGACGGCGGCGATGCTGGTCGCCCACGAACTCGAGGACGAGGGCGGGGAAGTCGAAGGCATCGCTGACATCGAACCAGGGATGGACGAGGTGAAGTTCGTCGCCAAAATCATCTCCATTGGCGAACGCCGCACGTTCGAGCGCGACGGCGACCAAGAGGACGGCCAGGTCGTCAACGCCGAAGTCGCCGACGAAACGGGCCGTATCCGACTCTCGCTCTGGGACGAGATGGCCGAGGGAGCGATCGAGACCCTCGAGGAGGGCGAGGTGCTTCGCATTGCGGGCCGCCCGAAAGAGGGCTACAACGGCGTGGAGGTCTCGGCGGACAAGGCTGAGGTCGAACCTGGAATGGAAATCGAGGTATCGCTCTCGGACAGCTACACCGTCGAAGCGCTCTCGATGGGGCTCTCGGACGTCACCCTCGTTGGCGAACTGCTCGATGTGGACGACGACTACCGGACGTTCGACCGTGATGACGGCTCAGAAGGCCGTGTCGCCAACGTCGCGATCGGCGATGAGACCGGCCGAATCCGGGTCACGCTCTGGGACGAGGGGACCGACCTGCTCGAGGTACTCGATGCCGGCGAGGTCGTCGAAGTCGTCGACGGCTACGTGCGCGAACGCGAGGGTGACCTCGAACTCCACGTCGGCTCCCGTGGGACCATCGAGGAAGTCGACGAGGACGTCCAGTTCGTCCCCGACACGAGCGACATCGCGGACGTGGAGATGGGCGACACTGTCGATATCGCGGGGGGCATCATCGAGACCGACGAGAAGCGCACCTTCGACCGCGACGACGGTTCGCAGGGGCAGGTCCGCAACGTCAGGGTGCGGGACGAAACCGGCGACATCCGGGTCGCGCTCTGGGGCGGGAAAGCCGACCGCGATATCGAACTCGCCGACCGCGTCGCGTTCACCGACGTGGAGATTCAGGACGGTTGGCAGGACGAACTCGAGGCGTCCGCTGGCTGGCAGTCGACCGTGAGCCTGCTGGAAGGGACAGCCGACGTCTCGGGTGGCGACAGCGGGAGTGAGGGCGGTCAGCAGGAGAAAACACCGGCTGGACAGGGAGGCCTCTCCTCATTCGGTGGCGACGGCGACGACGACACCCCGACGAGCACACCAGCGACGGGCGGGGAAACCGTCGATGGAGACGAAGCCGAGTTCACTGGAACGGTGGTGCAGTCCGGCAGCCCCGTCGTGCTCGACAACGGCGAGGAGACCCGGAGCGTCGAGACCAGTGAGAGCCTCACGCTGGGCCAGGAGGTGACGGTGCGGGGCGTCGAACACGACGGCCGCATCGACGCCGACGAGGTCTTCTGAGCGCGAATGAACGGCTCGCCGCTGTGGGGCGAACGCGAGGGGAAGCACTTACTTTTCGGCGGTGGCTGTTCGTGACCGATGGATAGCTCTGCAGTCGCGTCGGCACTCGACCGGACCGACCGCACGGTCCGGGCGGTTGCCGGCATCGTCTTCCTCGGCCTCTTCGCCCGACTCGTCTTCCTCGGGCAGCGGGTCGCCCACTACGACGAGGGCCGCGTCGCCTACTGGGCGCTCAACTATCTGGAGACCGGATCGATCCGCTACCGCTACATCGTCCACGGGCCGTTCGCCCAGTACGTCAACGCGCGAATCTTCGACCTCTTCGGCGCGACCGACTTCACGATGCGGCTGTTCGTTGCGCTGGTCGGCGCATCGCTGCCGCTGCTCGCGTTGCTGTTCCGTGACCGGCTGCGGGACAGTGAGGTCCTCGCCATGGCGGCGCTGCTGGCGTTCAACCCCGTTTTGCTCTACTACTCGCGGTTTTACCGCAGTACGCTGCTGGTCGCGGCGTTCATGACCGCCGGGTTCGGCTTCGCGCTCCGTGCATACGACCGGAACAAGCCCGTACTACTCTACCCGGCGTTCGGCCTGGCGGCGCTGGGCGTTGCCTCGAAGGAGAACGCCGTGGTCTATCTGCTCTGCTGGCTGGGCGCCGGCGCGCTGTTGCTGGATTTCTCGTTGATGCATCCGAAAAACGCCCGTACGGGAGTGGCGGCCGTCGGCAGGCGGCTCCGTCCGCTCGTGGTGGCAGTCCAGGGGCCGAACCCGTCGAAGGACGTGCTGGCGTGGGGCGGCATCTCGCTTCTCTCGCTGTTGGTGTTCGCCTACGCGGCGGTATCGGGCTGGCTGCTCATCGCGACGTTTGCCCTCCTCATCGGGTTCATCGCGGGCGTCTTCCTGGCTGAGGAACTGTTCCCCCGTCGACTCGTGTTCCCCTGGGGCGAGGCGCTGCTGGGCGGTGTCGCGCTCTTCTTCGTCGTTTCGCTCTACTTCTACGCGCCACGGTCGCCAGGTCCTGCGGTCGGCCTCTGGGACGCGGTGTTCGACCCGACGCAGTTCCCGACGTTGCTCGACCGGACGTGGGCCGACATCGACGCCGGCCTCCGCTACTGGTTCGGCGGGAGCACCGACCCCGGCTGCGGGAAGGACAACCTCATCGAGGGCTACCTCTGCTACCTCGAGCACTCGCTGGGTGTGCTCGCGGACTTCGCCGCGGTGACGGTGGTCTTCTCGGTGTCCGGCTTCGCCGTCGCGCGCTACGCTGGCACGCGGCCGCGCCCGCTAGTGATGTTCGCGGGCTACTGGGGCTTCGTCAGCATCTTCGGCTACCCCCTTGGAACCGACATCCGCGCCGGCTGGATTATGGTGAACGCGCTGGTCCCGCTCACCATCCCTGCTGGCGTCGGCCTCGCGCTCGTGGGCTCGTGGGGGCGAGAGACGCTGTTGAACGAAGACCACGTCGGCACCGCGCTGACGGCGGTCATCTTCCTGCTCGTGGCGGGGTTGATCGTCGGGCCGGCGGTGTCGGGGGTCTACCTGAACCCGACCAGCGACGACAACTCGATGGTCCAGTACGCCCAGCCCCAACAGGACCTCCGGGGGACACTCGACGATATCGCCGCCATCGCCGCCGACCACGACGGCACTGACGTGCTGTTCTACGGCGACACGCTGGTCGCCGAACCGGGGACTGGCGGCGAGCCGAGACCGGAGTGTTTGCGACTGTTACAGGGGCTGCCGTTGCACTGGTACACCGCGGCCGACGACTGGGAGGCTCAATGTGCCTACAACGAGACGGCGCTCGACCAGCAGTTGAGCGAGGACCGGCCGGCGGTCATCATCGCCCACAGCCAGCGCGAGGCGCAACTCGACAACCGCCTCGAGGGGTACGACAAGCGATTCCACTATCTCCGCACCATCGGCCGAGAACTGGTGATCTATGTGGATGAGGATGCGCTCGTGGGGGCAGCGCGATGACGGACGCCGCGGACCGCCTCCTCGCCGGCGCGGCAGCCTACAACGTCGCCGAGTTTCGGGTCGCAGAGACGGTCTGGGTGGCTGGGCCGGGACCGCTCTTTTCGGGACTCGCCGCGCTGGCCGACGCCGTCGCCAGCGGCCGTGCAGGCGAGTGGACGGCCGCGACCGCCGCGGCCGAGCGCGCCCGAGAGCTGCTTGCTGCGGCCGACCCCGCGGGAATCAGCCGGCCGCCGTTGGGGCGGTGGCTCGACACCTTCCTTGCCGACCCGGAGTCAGTCGAACGTGGCCGCCCGCCGGCGGTGCTCGTCGACGGCGAGCGACGCGTGCCGGGGACGCTCCCGCTGAGCGCTGCGGGACTGGCTGCGGAAGCGCTCGCAACCGCCAGCGAGTACGACGATGCTGTGATTACGGACGCCGTCATGTTTGCGGGGCGGGAGTCACAGCCCGAGCAGTCGACCTACGCGACGTTCCTGCGGGATTTCGTGGGCAACCCAGACCGTCGACCGGTGGTGTACGAACGGCTTTCGGGACTGGTCGAGCGGGATCAGCGGAAAGAACGGGACGTGTCGGGGCTGTTCGACGGCGAGGGGTGAGTACACAGCAACGGCGTAGTCTCCTCGGCCGCGTGACGGAGCACGCGGCGGGTCGTTCGCCGTCGCTGGCTTACTCTTTTGGTTCGGCTTCAAAGGTGAACTCTGCAGAGTTGTCCACCGGTTCGTAGCCGAGCACTTCTTTCGCGCGCGTGATGGAGTAGTACTTCCGGTCGTTGTCGGAGATCCCGTAGACGATTTCGTAGCCGTAGTCGGCCACAAGACAGCGGTCGAACAGGTGGGCACAGTCACGGTGAGAGAGCCACATCGCCTGCCCGCGCTCGTACTCCTTCGGCGGATGGCTCTC
>Ga0136558_1001322_pt1 | contig 12726 bp, 11 predicted proteins | sample AntRauTorckE6833_FD_101391 | JGI IMG/M metagenome (GOLD analysis project Ga0136558, IMG submission 101391) | Saline lake microbial communities from Rauer Islands, Antarctica - Metagenome Torckler E6 #833 | ecosystem: Environmental > Aquatic > Non-marine Saline and Alkaline > Saline | place...
AAACGCTCCAAGTCTCCAGCTAAACGCTCCAAGTCTTCAGCTAAACGCTCCAAGTCTCCAGCTAAACGCTCCAAGTCTTCAGCTACATCACCAAGTATTGAAAAGTGTAAAGAAAAAAATAGTTTAGAAGATCTTAAACAGAAGCTTAAAGATAAGGGGCTTCCTGTTAGTGGCAATAAAGCTGCGTTATGTCAAAGGTTAGAAGATCACAAGGGAAAGCGCAAATCTTCAGCTAAAAAGCCTGCACGCAGATCGAAATCTCCACCTGCACGCAGATCAAAATCAGCAGACCTTAAAAAGGGAGAAGCACCTAGAAAATATGTAGTTGCTAATAAATACCTTAAAAATGAGAAATGTGGTGGAGCGGATACAAAAATGACATTAAAAGAATTAAAAGAAAAGGCAAAAAATATGAAGATCAAAGGTTATTCTTCAATGAAAGCAAGTGAATTGTGTAAGGCTATCAAGAAAAATGCAAAATAAGTACTTTCTAGCCTGAGATGTATGAATAATTGTTCAAGTAAAATGAAAATTCATTTTACTTACTTGAATAATTTACTTAACTCGGCGAGTATTCGCCCCCCCCTTTGAAGTTAGCCTACTAGATTTCATTTATCCACTTGTCCAATTCGTTTTCTAATAATTGGGATGTCATTATTCCACTGTCGACATAATCTTGTTTGAATCTATTTTTTATTTCACATTTTAATCTTTCATCGAACGAATTACATACCTTTTCTTCTTCTGGTGTTGGATCGACTCTCTCTAAAGCTTCCTTTTGACTCTTGGGAAGATTAGATTCCATTTCTTTTCTTATAATAGATGCCTTGTTCATCATTTCGCCATTTATAGCCCAATCTGGTTTAATATATACTTCTGAATCGATCCCATTAAGAGAATCAATAACTCTATTTACTCTTCCAGATGAACAAACAACCTTTCCATGCTCTACACCATCTGCTAAATTGTTTACTAGATTGTTAACTGCATTTTCATAATTGTCTCCACTCTTCATCTTTATGCGATTCCAAATGGTATTCAAAATGTCAGTCTCTTTAGCGTTTAGGTAACTAACCAAGTGAGAATTTCTTTCTATCGAATCAAGAGTCTTTAAAGCATTATCTTTCTTTTTACCGTCGATGGATTTGTTTTTATCGATGACTGAACGTATTTCAAGTAAACTAAATGGACAATCAGATGTGACCACAGTTGTCCCCTTTATATTATCATAAGATCGCTTAATTGTATTTATTACTGAACTGTCGTGTGTGTTTTGTGGATCATTTTTATAATTGTTTGTTATTGGGTCTTTATAAACATCATTGTCGATTATTTCTTCAAAAAGTTGATTTCTTGAAACTTTTTCATCTGGTGGTCGGTTTGCCTTTTTCTTTCTGAATGGTACCTTTGAAGTAAAATCAACTGGATTGAAATACGCATATGGGTTTGCATATTCTTCTAAAAGTGTTTTTGGTTTTGAAAGCCATATTAGATTTTTCCTCGCTTCTGTAAACACATAATTGTAATATGGATATTCTATACCCATGTCCTTTAAAATCATATTGTAAAGCCTTTTAGCTTCTATCTCATTGTAAAATTGAGTTTCAGTTTCATTTTTATAAAGATTTGCCAATTCTAATACACCGATCCAATTCCCTTTATTTATACATTTCTTATAATTTAGTATAGCCCTTTCGATATTTGGTTCTACCCCCTTTATTAAAATACCATTGATGTTATATTTATCTAGTACGCCACTGTGATATTTTCTAGCCAATTCTAAATTATTTTCAGTACCATTGAAAGATTTTTGATTTATTTCAGTTTTTTTGAATAAAACGTTATATATAATAATCAAACCAATTGAAAATAGAATAGCGTAAGCGAATCTTTTCATATAATTAAAATAATAAATAATAAATACAGAAAATAAGCGACAGTATGAAAATAGATGTGGGCCCTTATGAAAAGGTTTATTTAAATGCTAAAAAAATAAAAAGAAAAAATAAAAGTTTGATATCAAAGCTCAAATCTTCTCATAAGCGGTGTCAAAATTGCGATTATCATAACAATTGTGTGTCCCATACAAGATTGCACGCATCTCATATAATACCATTTTCTGCTCAATGTTTAGATATTACAAAAGATGATAAATTAAATATATTTATATTGTGCCCAAACTGTCACGTCCTTTATGACTATGGACCGTTTGAACAAAAACTTGCCATTCATAATAATATAATTGAAAAATTCAACAATGTAAAATACATTTCATTTGAAGAAAAGATAGAATTTGAATTCTTGAAAGAAATAAAAAACGAATTGAATTATATTAAAACTGAAACGTTTAATTTCACTTTTAAAACAACAAGGTCTGGAAAGAGTTATTATTCAATTTGCGAAAAGTTTACAAGGTCGGGTAAACGGTATTGAGCGAAGCCAAGTTGAGCCAAGTTGAGCGAAGCCCGGTTTGTAAATCGAATATATTTCTTATATAAAATTAACAGATATATTAATTAAAATGCCCCTTTCAATAGGAATAGATCTGGGAACAACAAATTCTTGTATAGCTATATGGAAAAGAGGAAAAGTTGAAATTATACCAGATGAATTTGGAAATAGAACTCTTCCAAGTATAGTTTCTTTTAATAAAAATGAAATTATAGTAGGTGCTACTGCTAAAAATAACATGGTTGTTGAACCTGAAAATACAATCTACGAATCAAAAAGACTGATAGGAAGAAAAAAGAAAGAGCCAATTGTTAACAATTGGCCATTCAAAGTAACTAACAACATGTTTGAAATAAAAAACCAATCCAGGCTAGTTAGTCCCATGGAAATAGCTGGATTTATATTGAAAAAATTAAAACTATTAGCAGAGAATTATCTGGGGTGTGAAGTAGATTCATGTGTAATCACAGTTCCTGCGTATTTTAACGATTCGCAAAGAAGTGAAACAAAGAGAGCAGGAGAATTGGCAGGAATGGAAGTTTTAAGAATTATCAACGAACCCACTGCAGCTTCACTATGTTATGGAATAGATGGAAAAGAGGATAAGAATATCATAGTTGTCGATTGTGGTGGAGGAACAACAGATGTTACTCTTTTGAATATATCTGAAGGAATATTTGAAGTTGTGGCTACATCTGGAGATACTTTATTGGGTGGGCAAGATATTGACAATTTACTAATTGAACATTTCATACAAGAATTCAAAGAAAAATACCCTTCATTGAAATTTGAAAGAACCCCTAGAATTCTTAGAAAGATTAGAAATGCTTGTGAAAATTTAAAGAAACGATTGTCTTTTAGCAGTTATGCAAAAATAGAAATTGAGTCATTTTACAAGGGACAAGACTTTGTGAGTAACAATATGACTACATCTAAATTTAATAACATTACTGGCTCATTTTATAAGAGATGTGTAGAAATTCTAGACGATATATTTGAAAATTCAAAGGGAATAGAAAAGGGCGATATAGATGAAGTTGTTTTAGTAGGTGGAACTACAAGAATTCCCAAATTGAGAAATGATATAGAAATGTATTTTAACAAGACGCCTCACACTGCCATTAACCCAGATGAAGCTATTGCACATGGTGCAGCTATTCAGGCAGCTATACTCAAGCCAACCATTGGTGACGAAATAAAGGACATTTTACTTTTAGATGTTGCTGCGTTGAGCTTTGGGATAGAGTCTGATAATGGATTAATGAATTTTATCATTCCTAGAAATTCTACTATTCCTACAAAAAGATGCTCATTATTCACAACAGAGCAAGATTACCAAACTTTTGTGGATATAAAAATATACGAAGGGGAGAGAAAATTTGTTAAACATAATAACTTTCTTAGTAAATTTAGGCTAGATGGCATTAAAAGGGCAACAAGGGGTAAACCTAGAATAGAAATTTCTTTCATGATCAATGAAAATGGCTTATTGATAGTAAAGGCAAAAGAAATAGATTTAGAAGATGGATCAGAAAAGGAAATAGTTATAGAGAGAATTTCTTCAGGCGAAGAAGAAAAATTAATTGAAGACGCTGAAGAACAATTTCATTTGGATTTGCAAAATGAAAAGAAATTAATCAAAAGAAAGGAATTGGAGGATTATTGTTATAGCGTGATTAAAAATATATCTTCAAATTTAATTATTGACGATCCAGTTCATGAAGAAAGAATTTATAATAAAATAAAAGATTGTTTAATGTGGCTAAAAGATGTAAAGACATTGGAAGTAAATGTTGAAGATTTTATAGATTGGATTGATACCATCGAGGACTTGCTGTCTATAAAAGAAAAGCCATTGGAAAAATACAAGGGTGATGAAAAGGGGGAATTTACAACAAAAATTAATTAAAATAGTAATATAAAACATGCAAGGTAACTGTATTATGGAATATCAAATGCGAAATTCATTTACAGAAAGATTTAAAGAATCGTCTCGACTTTTAAATAAATATCACGATAGAGTTCCCATAATTGTTGAAAGGTGCAAAACTAAAGAATTAGACAAAGGTAAGATTAAATTTCTAGTTCCTAGATCGATTACCATTTCTCAATTTATGTACGTATTAAGGAAGAAAATTAAAATGAATTCAGAAGAAGCTATTTATTTGTTTAGCCAAACAAATTGTTCAATTCCACAGGCTTCTACTATCCAACAGATTTACACGGAATGTAAATCTGAAGATGGGTTTTTATATTTAATTTACTCATTAGAGAACACATTCGGTACTTTTACGCCCATTAGAAATAATCCAGGTATTTTAGAAATGTTTTGAGTATTTTTTTCTAATGGTATTAATATAATGTCTCAATCTTTGAATGTTTTGAAAAGTTATGGGAAACTATCAGTTAAAAGAGAACCACTTGAAGTAGTTTCTCTTACGGGTGCAGCTTCTTTGGATGCCGAGGATTCTGGAAATGTTTATATTCTAAACTTGGCAGCCGGTTTCACAGTTACTCTACCCGACCCAGAAACTGCAAAGTCTGGATGGAACGCAGAATTTATTGTGGGTGTTGCACCAACTGGTAATTATGTAATTACTACAGGATCTGCAGATATTTTGGCTGTTGGTGCTTCTTCTGAAGATGCAGGTGGAAGTTCTCCTTCTTCGGGTGGAACTAAAGATACCAATATCAACTTTTTGCTGAATGCTTCTCTCCCTGGTGATCGCGTTAGAGTTATAACTGACGGTACAACCTATTATGCATCTTACCAAGTTTCTGAAATTGCTTTTATTAGTTTGACTTGATTTATTTATTCTTTTTTTTTAAAAAAAGATTAAATAAATTTTAAAAGTGGTGTGGGATTGTACTTTTTAATTTTTCTAATTGATTAACAAATGGATCTCAATGCAGAAGAACTCTATAGGAGAAAAAAAAGAAAAGAAAGAAAAGCTAACAAGGAATATATAAAGGTTTATAAAAGTTGCAATAGGAAAATAAAAAGATACGATACCATTCTAAAAGAAACGTCTTGTTTGTTTGATATTCCTCAATTTATTTTAGGAGTTCCATCTTATGATAAAATTTCTTGCATAACTTATCTAATGTACAAATTGAAAAAGAATAATTTCAAGGTAAAATGTACAAATGCTGACAAGTTGGTTATAGGATGGGATAAATTAAATTTTGATCCTACTGCTGTAGATCGTTAGCTTTAACCGCTTCAGTTTCGCTTTTTTAAAAGAACATCCAAGACGAAAATCATTAGAAGCCCAGATGAAATAAATGCCAACAATTCTAATATGTTATCAAATGAAGAGTTTGCTCGTGATGAATACTTATTTCTGCAACTTTTACAAACGGACATATGGTAATCCAAAGATTTGCAAGTTACTTGACTGACTTTGGTTTCTATTTCATTATCTAGATCTCTATTGATGATATAATTGTTTTCTGCAAATGGGGAAAATCCAGATACTCCAGATCCCATTGGATTAACTTGATCCATTTGATCTAGATCTGAAAATATTGGCGTGGGATTGGGTTTGAATTGAAATCGTTTAGAGACTGGATATAAAGGTTGTTGACTGAAAGAAGGTAAGGAGTCTTGTTTAGAATGAATAAAGAATTTTCTACCATAATTATTTTCATCATTTTTACAAACTTCATTCAAGGGTGCATATGCTGGCATTGTTATTAATCAATACAGAAAAAAATATTGATTAACAACAACAGATGAACTATCAAAAGTTAATTTCTGGAATCCTTACTTTGATATCAAGTATAGGTGCAAGTCAAATATCACATGACCTTTCTGATAATTGTAAGAATTTAATAGATACAAATTTGTTTAGAAAAATTGTTATATTTTCAATCATATACAATTCCACAAAAGATTTTCAAATTTCATTTTTAGTTTTAGCAATTTATCTAGTTGTAGTAAATGTAATTTTTGTAGACAGCGATTACCTAAAAGAATGTAAACACTGCAAGAAATTTTCTAAAAATGCCTGGAAGTGAGAAAGCACTAACTGAGGTCTAGGGTTGCGCCTGTCCCACTTCCTCTTCCGCGCCCACGCCCACGTCCCCTACCGCGCCCACGTCCCCTAGAACTAACCTTTGGTGGAATTACTTTTTTAGATCCTGAACTTTCTGCTCCAGAGCTAGCTCTTGATGAACCTGAACCTGACTCTGATCCAGATTCTGAACCAGAATCTACCACTTTGTTAGCATTCTGTTGCATCTTTTTTACAATATCTTCTATATTTCCTGAAGGTCCTTTCATTTCTTTAACTTGCCCTCTAACTGTTGGCATGAAATCTCTACCATAACCATCCTTTGGTAATTTTGATGTATTTGTTGGCTGTGGAGTCAAATTGTTTCTTGAATTTACTCCATTTTGTTGGGCTACCATATTTGCAATTTGTCTTATTTGGTCAGGAGTGAGATCTGGTGTTTTTTCACGGGTTTGGTGTTGTTGGGGAGGTTCTTGTTCTTGCCCTGGCTTTATCAACTTTGAAAACCTTTTACTTAGATTGAAAGATATGGCACTTGTTCCCAACATGAATAATAATTTGAATTCTGGGGCCATTTGTGCCTTTTTGTGATACTTTTCGTAAAGCTTTTCAAATATTGGATCGTATGAATCTATATTGTCTCCAACTTGTTCTGACCAACCATCTAAATCCACATCTATACCAAGGTTATAACTTTGAGTAACCATTTCTGTTAATGAGCAAAACATCATCAACGAATCCCTTTGAAATTTTATGGAATTTTTAACATCAGTTTGTTTTTTCAATCTTTCATACTCACTTTTAACTTCTTTTAGGCTTGAATTCATATTAAATTCCTTTCTAGTTTTCATTCCTCTATTATTAAATCTCTCCAATAGGTAAAGAAGGTATGCTTTTTCTTCATCATCAGAAACACTAATTTCAGACATTGTCCCTGCTGTCCGTATTGTCATTTCAGACCTGCCTGCGCTTTCTCCTTCGCTAAGACCACTCAATGACCTACCACTGATTGACCTAGGTCTATAATCTAATGACCTATCACCCAATGACCTATCACCCAATGACCTACTGGTCATTCTAGATCTATCAGAATCATATCCACCTAGGTTACTACCCATACTTGACACGCTGGGTCTTCTCAACACATTTGGGTTTGCTGGAAAACTAGGCCTCTCACCTGTTCCCATTAAATCACTCCGAGACCCCAATTGACTTTTTTCAAATGTAAATTTACCTTTTGACGATTCAGACAAATCTTCTGGTTCCGGCTTCTTGGGTTCTGGCTCTTGTAATTTCTTTTTATTTGCAAGCATATTTAACCCCTGCGTATTTGTATTAACAGACTCTTTATCAAAGGGTATAATTCTTTTTCTTCTTTCTTGTGATCCCTTGTCTGATAAACTAAACAAAGGACTTGTTAATGCATATTTGAATGGATTTTTCTTTGTCTCTACTGGAGGTGTGGACTTTGAATTGGACACTGGCGTTGGTGTGGGTGTGGATTTAGTAGCCAGTTGGGGAACTGTAGGCTTTGTCGCTGGCTTTGTCGCTGACTTTGTTGGACTTTCATTGTCAGTGGAAATCAATCTCTTGACAAGACTGTCCGTTTCTTTTTGAAATTTTATATCCATTTAAATTAAAGAAAGAAAGTTAATTTTATATCTTTACGAGTCTGGATCGATTTTAGGTGCTAGCCATAATTTTAAATACCCAAGAGATCCAACTGAATAATCTATAATTAAAGGTGCGTCGTTTGTAAAATAAATATGAATGGTTGGGCAAAGAAGACTTGCTTTTGAAAACCAGACTAGATGCTTCAAAGAAAAAGTTGCTTTGGCTAAAGAATTGTCCACTTGACTCTCTTCAGTGTTGTTATTTATAATGGTTTCTCTAGATCCGATATCTCCCTTGGATCTAAAAATTAATTTATTACCTATAGATTGTATTTCCATTACTTTGTCAATATCAAGCATATCTCTACACAATTTTTGAAAGTCTACAGATGGCATAGTAAAGATACAATTGAAATGATATTTTGGTAACTTGCATTGTTCTTCTTCAATATCAAGTATATTCAAACTAAAATTATTTTGAATATTTTTATTTGAATTTTCCATTTTAATACCTATACTATCTTGATGATCGTTGTGAATGTAAATGTAACAAATGTCCTTTTGAACTATTGATTTCATAAATTTATTCAAATTGGGAATACTAATACCCACTGTTAATTTTTTAGGGCAATGGTAAGTTCCACTTTCATTGAATTTCTCTGCAGACAATTTTAAATTTACAAAAGCGACTTTAGAATTATCTGTGGCTAATATCTTCATTCCTTCACTTGAGAACACAATGTTTACATCATGGATGATTTCTTTTAAAGCATCAAAAAGATTCTTGAGGACAGTACTTTGAGTAGTTTTTATAAACAGTGCGTAATTATCAAGATCCAAAGTCATTGACATACAATGATATTTTTCTTTAAATAAAATACCCCAAGGCGAATAAATCAAATTTTTATTTCTATATAAAAAGATTGGTTGATTCTAGTAAAATGACTTCCATTGAAGAAAGATTTCAAAAAAAAACAAAGATCGAGCATATTATCGATCTCCCCGATACATATATTGGCTCTGATAAAGAAGTCACTGAAGAATTGTATCTTTTTGACGATTCTACAAATGTTATGAAAATGCAAGGTTGTACATTTGTCCCTGGTCTTTATAAAATCTTTGATGAAATTCTTGTAAATGCAATAGACCATTCCGTTCGAAGTGAGAATGGAGGCGAACTAGTTACACAGATTAAAGTGACCGTAGAAGACAGTGGAAAGATCTCAGTGTACAATAATGGTACAGGTATCCCAGTTGAAGTTCACAATCAATGTAAAGTGTATGTCCCTGAAATGGTTTTTGGAATTCTTCTTACCAGTTCAAATTACAAAAAGGGAGAGAAAAGGATCGTTGGTGGTAAGAATGGTTACGGAGCTAAGCTTACAAATATATTTTCCAAGTATTTCAAAGTAGAAACAGTGTGTAATGGAAAAAAGTATTCACAAGTGTGGAAAGATAACATGTCTAAAAAACTAAAAGGGATAGTGTCTAGTGTTTCTACGAAAGATTATACAAGAATTACATTTATACCAGATTACTCTCGATTTGGAATGGAGAATGGGATCACTGAAGATTTTAAAAAACTCATCCAAAAGAGATGTTATGATACTTCTGCTTGTACACATAAAAAATTAAATGTTTATTTCAATGGCGAACCAATCAAAGTGAAAACTTTTAGCGATTATATCAATTTGTACATTGGTAAAAAGGATGAATTTAAAAGAGTATATCAAATTAGCGAGTCAAATGGACTTGTTTGGGAAGTAGTTGCTTGTTTAAATCCTGAATCTAGTAGTCAATTTACTCAAGTTTCTTTTGTTAATGGAATTTGGACTATCAAGGGTGGAAAGCACATTGACGACGTCTCAAATCAGATTATTAAAAAGCTAATTGATTGTATCAAAAAGAAAAATAAAAAATTAGATATCAAATCAGGATTTATTAAAAATAGACTTCAAGTGTTTCTAAGATCTACAGTTGAAAACCCATCCTTTTCAAGTCAAACAAAAGAAGAACTCACTACACCAGCTAATGCATTTGGAATGAGAATGATAATTAATGACAAATTTGCGTCTGATCTTTCAAAGTGTGAAATTATTACAGACATTATTCAAGAATCTAAAAATCGTGAAAATAACAAATTGGCTAAACAAACAGATGGGAAAAAGAAAACACACATCAGAGGCTTGCCAAAATATGAACATGCTCACTATGCAGGAACAAAGAGGTCTGATAAGTGTACACTTATTCTAACAGAGGGAGATTCAGCAAAATCTTTAGCAATGAGTGGCCTTAGTGTTATCGGAAGAGAATACTACGGAGTATTTCCATTGAGGGGTAAGCTTTTAAACATTAGAGAAGCAACAAAGAAACAGCTTGAAACAAATGAAGAGATTTCTTCTTTGAAAAAGATTCTTGGATTGAAACAAGGAAAAGTATACAAGAGTAAAAGTGAACTCAATTATGGATCTATCTTGATCATGGCTGATCAAGATGTGGATGGATTTCACATCAAGGGGCTAGTAATGAATTTCATAGAATATTGGTGGCCATCTCTAGTTGAAATGGAAGGGTTTATTACATCTATGAGTACACCTGTTGTTAAAGCTAAAAAGGGTACGGAAGAAAAATGGTTTTATTCTTTGAATGAATATAAGAATTGGTCAGAGAAAAGTGGTAGGGGGTGGGCAATTAAATATTACAAGGGATTGGGAACAAGTACAGCTAAAGAGGCCAGAGAATATTTTAAAAATTTAACAGACACTAGAGTATCTTACGATTATACAGGTGGAAGTAAAAAGGCATTATCACTTGCATTTTCAAAGGATAAAGCAGATCAAAGGAAAGAGTGGTTGATGAAGTTTAATCCCAAGGAAATTGATCTTGACATTGAAAAAGAAAGAGAATTATCACTAGACAAGTACATTAATAACGTAATGATTCAATTTTCTTATGAAGATCTTCATAGATCATTAGCTTGCGTGTTGGATGGGTTAAAAACAAGTCAAAGAAAAGTAATTTACGGATGCTTTAAAGAAAATGTAACAAAATCCACAAAGGTTGCTGAAGTTTCTGGAGTTATCATGTCAAAAACGGCTTACCATCACGGTGAAGCGTCTATGCATGGAACGGTTATCAAAATGGCTCAAAACTTTTGGTGTAGTAATAATATTAATCTATTGGAACCAGATGGGGCATTTGGTAGTAGAAATCAAGGTGGAGATGACGCAGCTAGCCCAAGGTATGTACAAACTATGATTTCAAAATTGTCCAATTTGATTTACAATTCACAAGATTTTCCATTGTACGAATACTTGCAAGAAGAAACAAAAAGTATTGAACCAAAGTGGTATCTTCCTATCATCCCCATGGTGCTTGTGAATGGTATTAATGGTATTGGTACAGGTTTCTCTTGCAAAGTTCCAAAATATAACCCTGAAGATATCATCAAATGTTTACTTGAACTTTTAAGAGATGATAAAATTAAAACAAAACTAGTTCCTTGGTACAGGTTATTTGCAGGAAAGATAGAACCAACTGATGGTGGCAACTTTATTTCACGGGGAGTGTGGAAAAGAGTAGATGAAACAACTATAGAAATTACAGAATTGCCTGTGGGTATTTGGTCTACAAATTATAAAGAATTCTTAGAGAGTTCATTAGAAGGCGCAAGTGGAAACGGAAGCAGCAAAAGTAAATCTAAAAAATCCAAAGAATTTCTAAAAGATTACAAATCAGATTGCACAGATTACAAGGTAAAGTTTACAGTCATGTTTCTAGATTCAGGTTATCTTGATAAACTTGTAAAAGAATCGCGCATTGAAAAAGAAATGCGACTTTTACAAAATATAAACATTTCAAACATGCATTTGTTTGATGAAAATGGAACAGTTAAGAAATACAAAAGTCCTAATGAAATCATTTTGTACTTTTACAAGTTAAGATTACATTATTACCAATTGAGAAAGGATAATTTAGTAAGAGATCTTCAATTACAATTGGAAATATTGAGCTCCAAAGTTAGATTTATTCTTGAAATTATAAATGGTAAATTGGTCATTTTCAAAAAGAAAAAGAAAGATATTGAAGAGTTACTTGCTGAAAGAAAGTATCCTAAATTGGTGGATAATTCTTTCAATTACTTGACAAGTATGCCTATTTATACTTTTAGTTATGAAAAGATTCTCGAATTGAAAAGGCTGCGAGAGGATAAAGCTATCGAATTGGAAACTCTATCAAATAAAACAAACAAAGACTTATGGGTCGATGACTTGGTTGAATTCAAAACCGAGTACCTAAAATGGAAGGAATTGCAATGGGAAGAGTGTACTTTTTAGAAAAAAGTACGTCAAAAAGGGGAGGATGCTTGGTTCCTGCGGAACCTCGCATCCTCCGTTTGGCAAACTCTGGCCTGAGGTTGAGTAAATACGAATAATTGTTCAAGTAAATGAAATTTTTCATTCTACTTACTTGAATAATTTACTCAAGGTCAGGCCAGAGTTTGCCAAACGGAGGATGCGAGGTTCCGCAGGAACCAAGCATTCTCCCCTTTTTGACGTACTTTTTTCTAAAAAGTACTATTTAGTTCTCTTTGTTCTGTAAGTTTTCGCAGCAAGCCCCCCCTTTTTACCTTTACCTTTATCTTT
>Ga0136558_1001329_pt1 | contig 12674 bp, 14 predicted proteins | sample AntRauTorckE6833_FD_101391 | JGI IMG/M metagenome (GOLD analysis project Ga0136558, IMG submission 101391) | Saline lake microbial communities from Rauer Islands, Antarctica - Metagenome Torckler E6 #833 | ecosystem: Environmental > Aquatic > Non-marine Saline and Alkaline > Saline | place...
CTTATTAGTAACACTTCTCAATTTCGCTATAACAGATAAAAACGACATTACAAAATAGGCCCCAATACCATATGGTATCGCGGTTTTTATATTTATGTTTTTTACCAAGTAGTGTCTTAAAATCAGTAAAATCATAACTAATGATATCGCAGATCCTCTGCTGCCGATAATCACTTCAATTAGAATTACTATAATAAAAATCAATGTTATTATAAATCTTTGAAGATGTTGTCTATTAAATGCAATGTATAAGCAAATTAGTGACGGAATAAAATACAAAGAAAAATTATCAAATATTGCAGCTATACCTGTATTTGAACCTTGTCTAAATAATTCTCCATAACCATATCTTATTGAGATAAGCAGATCATTGTATGTAATGTAAGCATATGGCACAACAGAAATTATAAATATTAATATACCAACTATTTTAACTGAATTCAACGTTTTAGAAATTTGAGAATCTTTCATTGGTACGTAAGATTTACTATAAAGTGCACCGGTGTGAAAAAATAGAAAACTTAATATCGTATAGAATTGAGCAGTAAATATTTCTCTTTGATTAAATATGTGAAGTAAATTGTTTTTATCTGCGACTAAATTTAAAGGTAATAATAAACTTTGTCCATACATAAAAAGAAATCCACTAACTAGAAACACAATATATGGTCCAAATATTTCGTGCTTTTTATACTTCCAAGTCAAAACAGACCAAAATATAAAGATCCATCCTATAATACCCATGATATCCAAATACATCATCTCATAGCTACTTGAAAGTCCAATCATTCCAATCAAAAGAATGGTAAAAAGCAATCCTATAAAGGAAATAATGATTAGAAAATTTTTTTGATTTACTTGTCTAAATATTCTACCGTTATTCATCATTACGCACCTCCTGTTCAAAAATCGATTAAATTAGTGATTTTTCAAATACCAATCAATTGCTCTTTTTAAGCCCCTATTAAAACTCCATTTCGGCTTATAATTAAGATATTTTTGAGCTTTACTGATATCAGCATTACTATGTCTAATATCACCTTTTCTATCAGATTCGAATAGGGGATTAATATGGACGTCTAAAAGGTTGCAAATTGTGTTATATATATCAATCAAGGTCTCTCTTCCACCAAAGGCTATATTAAAAACTTCTCCGGAATAATCAGACAATGCTTTACAGGCTAGTAAATTTGCTTCGACAACATTTTTAATATAAGTGAAATCACGACTTTGCTTTCCATCTCCGAATATAATTGGTTGCTCATTTTTAATCAATTGCTTTATAAACTTTGGTATGACAGCAGCATATGCTCCGTTCGAATCTTGTTTTTCTCCGAAAACATTAAAATATCTTAAACCGTATGTATCTAAATTATACAAATCACTATATAATCTAGCATACTCTTCATTAGTTTTTTTTGTTAATGCATAAGGAGAAAGAGTATATCCTTCCTTACCTTCAGTTTTTGGTAAATTAGGATCATCACCATAAACAGATGAACTCGAAGCATAAACAAATTTTTTTACTTTATTAACCTTTGAGGCTTCTAACATATTTAAAGTGCCCTTAATGTTTATCTCTTCGTACTCAAGAGGCATTTCAATACTTCTAGGAACACTTCCCCAGGCTGCTTGATGTAGAACAAAATCAACATCTTTTGTGGCCATTAAGCAGGTATTATAATCTCTTATATCCCCTTCAATAAAAGTAAAATTTTTATTAATTTTAAAATCTTCAATATTAGATAATTTCCCTGTCGATAGATTATCAAGACATCTTACAGAACAACCTTTTTCAAGTATTGCTTCACATAAATTGGAACCTATAAATCCAGCCCCCCCTGTAACTAAAAAAACTGTACCTTTTTCAAATTTTATATTATCATAACCCATTATATTATCGCCTTTCTTAGAGTCTCCAATATTTATAACCCCTTATCTCATAATTATCTCTGTCTAATATTCCTTTGACATCAATAATTACTTTTTCATCATTTTTTGCTTCTTTATACATATTATCAAAATCCAATTCAGTCATCTCTATAAATTGTTTATGCCCTACTGCGATAATAATAGCATCCATGTCTTTTATATCTTCTAATGAGTTAAACTTAACTCCATATTCATGTATTGCTTCTTCTGCGTCTGCTACTGGATCGTAAATCAATGGGCTAATTCCAAATTCGTTAAGTTCGTATACAATATCGATTACTCTTGTATTGCGAGTATCTGGGCAATTTTCTTTGAAAGTAAATCCTAAAATAGCTACTTTTGCATTTTTAACAGGTAAATCAGCTTTAATTAAGGATTTAACTAAATTTTCAACAACATATTTTCCCATACCATCATTAATTCTTCTTCCAGATAAAATGATTTGTGAGTGATATCCTAATTGTTCTGCCTTATATGTAAGATAGTAAGGATCTACACCAATGCAATGTCCTCCAACAAGTCCGGGAAAAAAATTCAAGAAATTCCATTTTGTTCCAGCAGCTTCAAGTACAGCTTTTGTGTCTATTTCCATCTTATTAAATATTATTGATAATTCATTCATAAATGCAATGTTAATATCTCGTTGTGAATTTTCAATAACTTTTGCTGCTTCTGCAACCTTTATTGATTTTGCTTTATAAACACCAACATCAACTACAAGCTCATATACTTTAGATATTATCTCAAGTGATTCATTATCAATAGCAGATACGACCTTTATAATAGTTTCAAGTCTATGAACTTTATCGCCAGGATTAATTCTTTCAGGAGAATAACCGACCTTAAAATCAATTCCACATTTCATTCCAGATTCCATTTCAAGTATTGGAATACATATTTCTTCAGTAACACCAGGATAAACTGTAGATTCAAAGACAACGATTGAGCCTTTTCTTAGATTCCTACCTACAATTGCACTTGCTGATTTGACAGGACCTAAATCTGGTGTGTGATCTTTATTAACTGGAGTAGGAACAGCTACAATATGAAAAATTGCATCTTTTAATTTTCCCTCATTAGAAGTAAATTCTACAGACGTTTCTCTAATTATAGTATCTCCAACTTCTTTCGTTGGATCTATTCCTTTCTTATATAGATCAACCTTTTCCTGAGAAATATCAAATCCAATTACTTTTACCTTTTTTGCAAAAGCAACAGCAATCGGCATACTAACATAACCAAGACCGACAACTGATACTTTTTCCTCTTTATTTACTATTCTGTCATAAAAACTCATAAAACACCTCACTATTATTAATATTAATTGTATTTTTTAACAAATTTCTCAAAAATTAGATCTCTTCTTTTGTTTATTTTTTCAAATTCATAATCTTTAGACTTATAAAAATTATTTTTAGCCTCTTTTTCAAAACTAAATTGATTTATTTTTTTAAAAATATTATGAATCTCATTACTCGATTTAGACTCAAATAAAAATTCTTCACCTATTAATTCTGGAATCCCACCAACATTTGATCCGAATGAAATCAGCCCCCGGCTCATAGCCTCAATTAATGCTCTAGGCAACCCTTCTGTCAAACTCGGTTGTATATATGCATCAATAGTATCAAGCCACTCAAAAACCTTTTTATGATTCATCGAACCTAACAATTTTACTTGATCTTCCAAATTATATTTTTTTATAATATTAGATAAATACTTTTTATTTCCTCCACCAACAATATGATACTTTATTCGATGCTTTATGTCTTTTTCAAGCTGACTAATCGCCTTGATCACATACTCATGACCTTTGTATTTTACATCAATAGCTCCAACAGTTCCAAAAATCAAGTTATTTTCAACCTTTGTATTTTCAACTTTTAACAACCTTTTATTAAGTATTGAAATATCATTCGGTGGTAAAGTAACGTTTGAACAATATGTATTAATACCATTTGTAGGATATTTTTCTTGCAAGTATTTCTTTGTAACATATACTACGAAAGGAGATTTTTCAACAATTCTCCTGGTGATTTTATCTATAAAAGGTGCGATAATTTTCCCTTTTATGCTATGGGTTGATAGCGCATCCAATGGGCAACCCACTAGCTCAACTATATAAGGTTTTTTTAATTTCTTGCATATTCTTATCGCACGATTAGAGTAAATACCCGGTAACCTCGCAATGACATAATCGCTATGTGAGATTTCCTCTTTTAGAATTTTCATCAATAACGAGTTATTCCTAACAATATTTTTATAGCTGTGTATTTCGGGCACTTCAACAAATTTTAAATTGCTATTTTTAAACTGACTATAACCTTTTAATTCAGAATTATTTATGTTGTATTTTCTCCCGATTACCTTAATTGTATCAAAATGATTGAGATATCTTTCCCAATATGAATTATTATATCCTCTTAAGTAAAGCTCATTCGTGTCACTTTCATAAAATTTTAAACCATGTACAAATAAAGCTTTCAAATTCTCACCCCTTTACTTTAATCATAGTATTATATTCATCTATCAAAAAGTTCCATATTTTATCTCTATCGTACAAATCTGTCACCCTTTTAATACCGTTTAACCCCATTTTTTTTCTTGTTTCAGGATCATCTATTAGTCTTTTTAATGTTCGTTCTAAATTCATGGCATCTTTAGTATCTATAAACAATCCTGTTTTTTCATGCTCTATCGAATCTTTACATCCTATGATGTTTGTAGTTATCACTGGTACACCAACAGAATTCGCTTCAATATTAACTAAACCAAACCCTTCTCTCCATGAAGGAAGCACAAATATATCTGAACAAGCTATATATTCAAGTGGATTATTCACCATTCCAAAATACTGAACACTAGTTATTTTAATGAATTTACCAAAAATATCTTTGTTTTCTTTGCTTTTTATTTCTATAGGACCGCAAAGCACTAATCCGATATCACTGTAATCCTTAATTAAATTTTTAAAAGCTTCTATGAGCTCGAAAACTCCTTTTTCCTCTGTAATTCTCCCAACAAAGCAAATTATTACTTTAAAAGGTTTTATTCCTAATCTTGATTTCAAACTATTTGAATTTAATCTGATTTCAATAGATTCTTTGATGTTTATTCCTTTAACACTACCATGGTGTAATACAGTAATCTTATCACTTTTAATAAAACCAGAAGTTATCGAATATTCTGCTAAGCTTTTGCTAACTGCATAAACTCTAGTTGAGAGAGAAACGGTTTTTTTTTCCATAAATTTTATTAATAATTTCTTCAACCCTTTTTCTCCTGGGTATTTTAACCCATGCAAGTGATAAGGCCGATTTTTAATGCCACTAAATTTAGCACCAATCATAGCTAATAAACCAGCTTTAGGTGTATGACCATGAATGATATCAGGCTTTTCTTTAATGAATATTCTAATAATCTTGACTAAAGATACAAGATCCTTAAATGGATTTATGGATCTACTCATTGAAACTGGATAATGTTTAAAATATCCTTTCCTCTCTAACTGATCAACTTCATTTCCTTTAGCAGATATGACGATTAATTCATATCCGTTTTCACTTAATTTACTATATAAACCTTCTAAAAAAGTAATAGACATAGACACAGTAAATACGTGGATAACTTTAGGCATTTTTTTTACTTTTTATTTTATCAAGAATAGACGTTGCGTAGTTTAACGCATTGCTTTCCATTACACAATAATAATTTGTATTATCAAGTAATTTTTTTAGAATTTCTTTTTCTTTTAAATACATTTTGTCTGGTGAAAAATTGTTATTAAAGTAATCAAATACGACAACCGCAGGAGCTTTATGATAATTAAATTCATATTTATTCAAGTTGATTAATTTTCTAAGTCCATCCTCTTTATCTTGAGTGATAGATTGAGGACCTCGCTCAAGAATAGCAACATCCGTTACTTTTGAGACCTTCTTTATTCGATCCATGCCTATATATTTATCAATTGACTTATTTTTACGAAATGAAATCAACTCTAATATTGGCAAAACTTTTTTAAATTTATTTGATATTTTGTCAAAAATCGATTCATTTATATCATCGTAATATCGAAATGTGCTTGTCCAAGGAACTGAATAAATGGTCTCACCATCAGTAATGGCAAAATCCTCTGCAATATAATTGAACTTGTTATTCTTACATAGCTGTATGCTTGTAAGTGTTTTCCCAGTGTTTGGTGGTGCAAAAAATACAATCGTTTGATTATCAGAATTTACAGCCGAACAATGAATAGTAGCAAGTCCATTTTGTAACAAAAGGCCAGAAGTAATATCCGTTAATATGTATGAGATTGAATGCAATCCCATAATTCTATGTTTGACATGCTTATAATAACTGTTACCAACAATTACTTTTACCTTATTATCTGTTATTTTAATTGAATACTTTAATTTTTTCCCGAAGAAAAAACTTCTCTCATAATATATTTGCTGTGCATTCTTTTCTCCTAAAAAATAATGATACTTACCAATATTTTCAGATTTTTCTAAATTTTGAAATACCATCTTATCTTTTACAACATCTATTTCTATCTTTATTAAACACTTTTCATATTCATCCTTTGTAGATAACGGTGCAACAGTACCATATGACCACTTAAAATCCTTTCTGTTAATTTTTACACCCAATATTTCTTCAACATTAACTAAATAATTATATTTCATCATTCTTTTCTCTCCTCATATTGTAATTTCCACTAAATCTTTCCATTGTCACAGAATTATTGGAACTTATACCTTCTCTTTTTATAACTTTATATAGTGTCTTTAATATAATCAATATATCATTTCTAAATGTAACATTATTGATATACACTATATCTAACTTAAATTTTTCTTCCCAACTTAAAGCATTACGCCCGTTTATTTGAGCGTATCCTGATAACCCAGGCCTTACTTCATGTCTTTTCCTTTGTTTTGAGCTATATAATTCTAAATATTCAACAAGTAATGGTCTTGGACCAACTATACTCATGTTCCCTTTAATAATGTTAATTAGTCCAGGTAGCTCATCAATACTTGTTGAACGTAAAAATCTGCCAAATTTAGTTAATCTTTCACTGTCAGGTAAAAGCACACCTTCAATGTCCTTCTTATCTGTCATAGTTCTAAATTTATAGAGTGTGAAAATATTTTCATTTAGACCGGGTCTTTCTTGCTTGAAAATAATTGGACTACCTAGTTTTGTTCTTATTAAAACAGCAATAATTAACAATAACGGAAACAATAGAATAAAAGCAATTAATGAAACAAACAAATCAAATGGTCTTTTAAAGCATTTCTCATATATTCCTTTTTTACGCATTATCCCATAATCCTTTTATTACAGTGATAATACCATCTAATTGATCATCTGTTATCTTTGTATCACTCGGTAGACATAATCCATTTTCAAATATCTCTTCAGCCACATTTCCACCTACATAATCATATTTGTCAAAAAATGGCTGAACATGCATTGGTTTCCAAATAGGTCTTGATTCAATATTATCTTTTTCTAATGCTTCAATGATATCAATCGGTCTAATTTTACCTTTCAAAATTATGCTTGTTAGCCAGCAGTTAGGACTATTCCAATTATTGATTGGCATAAACTCGATAGCTTTTATGTCATATAGATGTTTTTTGTAGTAATTATATATATATTGTTTCTTTGCAACTCTTCGATCTAAAACCTTTAGTTGTCCTCTTCCAACACCGGCTACTACATTACTCATTCTGTAATTAAAACCTAATTCAGAATGTTGATAGTGTCTTGCTTTATCTCTGGATTGAGTAGACCAAAATCTTACCTTTTCAATTCTTTCTTGATTATTAGATATTAACATACCTCCACCTGAGGTTGTTATAATCTTATTACCATTGAAACTAAAGATACCATAATCACCAAAGGTGCCAGTATATTTACCTTTATATATGGTCCCTAAACTTTCAGCTGCATCTTCTATCAAAGTAACACTATACTTTTTGCATAATTCTACTATTTTATCCATATCTGCAGATAAACCATATAAATGAACTATAATTACTGCTTTTGCATTTGGATACTTAATTAAAGCTTCTTCTAAGTATTTAGGACTCATATTCCAAGTATCTAAATCACTATCAATAAACACAGGAACTGCTTTTTCATATATGATAGGATTTGCTGTTGCTGAAAAAGTTAATGATTGACATAATACTATGTCACCTTCACCAACCCCACAAGCTCTTAAAGCCATGTGGATAGCAGCAGTACCGGATACTAAAGCTGCAGCATGTCCAATACCTACTTTTTCACAAACTTCTTTTTCAAAGTTTGTTACATTTGGCCCAAGTGGTGCAATCCAATTACTATCAAAAGCTTCTTTAACATATTGCTGTTCATAACCTTCATCACTCATGTGAGGTGAGGCTAGATATATTTTTTCTTTCATGTTTGATTAACCTCATTTTCGATAAAGATAAAATCCTTCTTTTGTCTTTCTTCCTAATTTGTTTTCTTTGACAATTTCTTCCATTTTACTAGAAATCTTTATATCTAGTTTATCCTTAAGACTGTTTAATATCATTAATGTAATATCATTTCCAATAAGATCCGATAGTTTAAGTGGTCCAATAGGATGATTTGCCCCAAATTTCATTGCTTTGTCAATATCTTCTATTGATGCAATTCCTTCTTCAACAATTTTTGCAGCTTCGTTAATCATAGGGATTAGCAACCGATTAACAATAAATCCTGTAGAGTTTTTAACCATTATCACTTCTTTTTCTATAGAAAGAGCCAGTTCTTTTGCTTTAGTCAACGTTTTATCACTGGTTTCGTCTAAGTAAGATAATTCAACTAGTTTCATTATATGAACCGGATTGAAAAAGTGAAGACCACATACATTTTCTAAGTTTACTAAATCACTAAAAATATCTTTTATTGATAAAGAAGATGTGTTGCTTGCAAATATGGTTTCTTTCTTAAGAAATAGTATTGCGTTTTTTAAACTATTACGTTTTGTTTCAAGATCTTCAGCTACCGCTTCAATTATGAAGTCGCATTCTTTTAGATCTTCGAAATCTCTCGTTAATATTATATTAGAATGAATATCAGCAATATTGATATCATCATATCTTTTGGATACATTATCTACCTCAAATTCTAAATCCTTTGCTTTAAGATGTCTTTGAGCAGATAAAAGAACTACTTTATTTCCAAATCTCGCAAATTCAATTGCAATTCCTTTACCCATAGTTCCTGAACCGATAATTCCAATCATATTATAGTACCCCTCTCTTTTTTATTGCTTTAGCTGGTATACCAACAGCTACCACATAATCATCTATATTTTTTACGACTATTGATCCAGCGCCAATGATAGAATTATGACCTATACTCACGTTTTGGATTATTTTTGATCCTGTTCCAATACTAGTACATTCACCAACATTGACATGTCCAGAAACATTTACACCTGGTAAAACAGTGGAATAATCTTCTAATATTACATCATGGCCAACTGTGCAGTCAAGATTTATAATAGTATGTTTACCAATAGTAATATTTACAGTAAGTATAGAACCTTTACAAATAATAGTTCCTTCATCTATTTTATTGGAAGTAGATATTGAAATATGTGGATGTATTAGGATAGCAAATTTTCGACCAGAATATCTATTTGAAATTTCTTTTCTTACTTCCGAATCACCAACAGCAATAACTAAGAATGCTTCCTTATTATTGTTAAATTCTTCTTCAGTAATTAGTTTATAACCGTTTAAAAAATTAGAACTTGTATTATATTCATCATAAAACCCAAGTAAAGTCCATGTCGGATTATGTTCGTTTATTTCTTCGACTAACCAAGCCACTTCTCTTGCGAAGCCCCCAGCTCCAATAATAATCAAATCTTTCATTTCTCTTCCTCCAAATATCACTGATTAAAAAACTGTATTATTTTGTTTTTATCATAATTAATATCAATTAAATTATGTAATATAACATTATTATTAGTATAACTCGAGATAAGGATGCCATCGTGTTTAATATCAATCAAATTTGTCAAAGGTATTATTCTAGTATTAACTATAGTTTTTGTATATTTTTTATCATCATCATCTATAACCGCTAATACATTAATAGAAACTGACTTATCTATTGCTATAGATTGTAATAATATTTCAGCAACTTCACCCGCACCATATAATAATATATTTTTAAACCCTTTTTCTACAATCTGATTCAAGAAAGTAATAATATTATTTTTTGCTGAAGAATATATCATATGTGATGATTTTAAATATCCAATGTTTAGTACTTTCATTCTCTCTAAACCTTTTTTCGTAACAAAATACTCAACTGTTTTAGTTGAGAGATATTTTCTTTTGATATAACCTTTTTGTTCATACTCATCAAGATACGAATTCACCATAGAAACAGCTACTCCAATAGTCTTGCTAATTTCTCTTTGTGTTATATTTGCATCTTTTTCTATAAGATCTAATATCATAAATTCTTTATACAAAAGCGTTGGTTTGAAAAACGAGTTATCACCCATGACTTCACCATCCATTGTTCGATAATTGAATAATTCCATTTTACATGATTGAACTTTAAATTACAAGAGCAAATCATTATTTTTGTTTTAAAAACGAACATTTATTTCGAAAGACTTTTAAATTCAGTAAAAATATCTAATAAACGCAAAAAAAAACCATTGTGTGATTTTACTCGTACAATGGCTTAGTGTTGGTTTAGAACTTATTTTATTTATTATGTGTTAATAGCTTTTCTGCAATAATTCTTTCTGCTTCAGATAATGTTGATTTCCCATACATTTTATTACTAAATGATATATAATCATCAATAATAGCTTCTATCTTACTTTGATTATCTTCAACAAAGTGAATCGCATTTTCTGTTGATCCTGTAAGGTTTGCTACCCATTCACTGAGTCTACCAATAACTGCGTGTTTCTTATCATCACCATTAAGATATGCCTCACCTTTAGTTTTTGCCAGCTGGTTCTTTTCTTCTACAATCATAATAAATTCTTTAATTGTTTTTTGTACAGTTTCATCAAAGACAATATCTTTTGCTTTTGATATAAGTTCAGATACGACTTCTGATGATTGTTTTATATCATCTTTGACTTCCTTAATAACCTCTGATAGGCTCTTATTGTCTTTAAACTTAGACGTGATATAAAGCGCTAATAACGCTAAATTAATCACAATTAAAATAATTTCAAGTGTTGTCACTGTTTTGTCCTCCTAGACGTTTATAAATATTTACCTGTGAATCTTCTAACCTGGATACCCGATGTTCTAAGATGTTGACGTCTTTCTTTAAAGATCTAATGTCTTGAGAATGCAATTCTAATAGATTAAGCATTTTAACATTTTGTCTATCTATTTTTTGAAGGTTAGTTAAAATCTCATCACTGCTTGATTTGCTTTTTCGATCTTGTCTGTTAAACTGTTTGATTGTCGTTAAAATAACGACAACCATGGTTACAATCCAATAGATCAAGTTTTCCATTCTAAAAAATGTTATTAAATTATCCCAAGCCACCACTCATCATCCTATCTCTATAATCTATTAAATATTGAAGCTCTACTTCTAATTCCTTCAGATAGGTTTTCCCTATCTCATGATCCCAGTTTCTTTTATAATCTGTCATTTTTTTATACCAGGGTTCTAACACAGTTAAATTATAATGTCCTGTTTTATCATAATTATCAATCATGCCTCTTAATCTAAAAATGTGATAGTGAGATTTTAAGTTTTGAGTTAAATCAAAACGCATCTTTCCATAATCAATTTGAGCTTCTAAGTGTTTTAACATGAAATCCTTTGAATCACAATTTCTAACATTTTCTAGCTCACCAGAAAATGTTGGATCAAGATAAATCATGTTTTTATCAATGCTCATTAAGGTATCTGCACTGGCTCTATGATAGGAACTTATGGTTTCATCAAAGTGTTGTCTTTGAATAAATCTTTCTTTAGAGAACACAAACAAATCAAGTTTATCTAAATTTAAATGAATGTTTCCATTAAAGTTATCAAGAACAACTGTAACATCTTCATCACTATCTTTATCTTGCAGTCCATATGCAATAGATCCACAGTAGTAAACAAGTAGTATTTTTGAAGTTGGAAACAAACCTTCTATATTCTTAAGTAAGTGGCTCATCGTTATCGATTTCTTCTGTTTCAATGATAGGTTCTAAAATATCAAAATCATCAGCTGCATCTTCAAAACCTAAAACATTTTCTTTCAGCCATAAGTAACCACGTTCTATAGGGTTAGTTTCTAAAAATGTATTGAAATCACTTTGAGGGATTTCAATATCGATTTCTTCAATCGGTTCACTTAAGTTTTGTCTAGCTTCTTTTGATAAATAAGTTGCGACACATAAAATAACTTTCTTACTTGTATAACTGATATTAAATGCAGTAATTCTATGATACGAAGCTTGGACACCAAATTTCGTATCTAAATCTTTAATAATTGCCATATGATCCCTACTTTCTTTTTATTCTATAAACTGTAATTGATAAACTATCTGGTGAGCCAAGATTTAATCCTGTATTGATATAGATCTGTCCAAGGTCACCATTAACTGAATGTACAAAATCACATGATTTTATTGTCGTATCACCTTGGCCAGATAAAGTGGTGACACTTTTACCATAGGCATTCCACTGGTTTATCTGACTTAATGATGTACTAAATGTAGGTGATA
>Ga0136558_1001330_pt1 | contig 12669 bp, 27 predicted proteins | sample AntRauTorckE6833_FD_101391 | JGI IMG/M metagenome (GOLD analysis project Ga0136558, IMG submission 101391) | Saline lake microbial communities from Rauer Islands, Antarctica - Metagenome Torckler E6 #833 | ecosystem: Environmental > Aquatic > Non-marine Saline and Alkaline > Saline | place...
AGTGTTTCAGTTGAAAAGGTTTTGTCTTCCGAAAAAAACAAACGTGAAAAAGTTTCAAAAGGTTTTTCAGGTTACGAATGGATGATTGAAGAAATTTTAAAACACGGTCGTATTTTAGAAAGACAAGAACGTCAAGAAATGCGTAAACAAGAAAACATAAATGGCGTCCCTGTAGTGTCGGTTTAAAATGGCACATAACGTTGAGTATAAAATTTCGTTTTAATGAATTTTATACATTGTTATCTAACTTTTTAAAATTTTAAACAATGACTGAAACAAATAAATACAAGATTGAGAAATTAGGAATGTACTGGCATCTTCTACGACTGCATTATGTAGGACGGTCTATATTTAAAAGAAAAGTATGGTTAACGGAATTTCCTTATTATTGGTACAAAGAAGATGCTGATAAGGCACTTAAAGAAATTTTAAATTGTGCATAACGGTTTGTGTATGAAACGTTGCGAAATTAAGAACAAAATTAAATAGATAAAACAATGAATTGGATTAAGAGATTATTTGGTAAAAAAGAAGAAACTAAGAAATGTGATATACACGTTGTTATGTGCCGTTTTTTGTTTAAATACAAATGTTTAGATGAAGATTACAGTGTTGAACTAGAAGCAGATAACTTAAATAAAGCAATGTTTAATTTCGCTACTTACTATCACCAAATACAAGAAGTTTATAGTATCACAGAAGTATCTTAAATGGCACATAACGATTTGGTATATGATTATGTACGAAAATAGTATCTTGGACATTATCTTGGACACTCTGTCCAAGATAAAAAATAAATTAATAAATATTAACTGACTGACAATAAGAGTAAATCTATTCCTAAAAAGAAATTTATAGACATGTGTCGAAAAAATTTTTAAATAAAGTTGCGTCACCAATTTAATTTACCTATCTTTGTACAAATAACTAAATATGATACAAATCACTAAAAACCGTAAAGCATACTTTGACTATGAGATTTTAAAACAGTATACTGCTGGTATAATTTTATTAGGGAGTGAGGTTAAATCTATTAGGAATAAGGACGTATCCATTAAAGAAGCATATTGCCATGTTATTGATAATGAAATGTGGTTGAAAGGAATGCACATCTCCCAATTCAAAGAGTCTGGTATGTTTCAAAACCATGAACCACTTAGGGATAGAAAACTATTATTAAATAAAAAAGAGATTATAAAGTTACAAGAAAAAGCCTCACAAAATGGGTTGACTATTATCCCATTGAAGGTCATAATAACTGGGAAGGGGTTAATTAAAGTGGATATAGGGTTGGGTATTGGAAAAAAGAATTATGATAAAAGAATTTCACTTAAGGAAAAGGATTTAAAACGGGATGCGGACAGAAGTATTAACCAATAAAATAAAATAAATGAATTTATTTAAGATAAGTGATAAAAAAATAATTAATAAACTTGGGTGGAAATTGTACATACGAAACGGTGTTGGGTATGGGTTCATTTCTGACGAGTCCCTATATGATAATGGTTTTTTAGAACTTGGCTTTGGTAGAGTAGAATCTGGTTATGGTGATTGGGGTGGTGGTTTTAGTCGTGCGACTGATAGTCCTCTGAAAATAACCATTGATAGAAATTATATAATCCAAAAGTTAGATACTGGTTCTTTTTATAATAGCAAGGAGAGTCAAAGAGTTGAAGCGAAAGCGATGAAGTTAATGGGTAAGTTAAAGGCTGGTATCAAACTCATTATAAAAGACAAAGAACTAAAAAATAGTGTTGACACCATTTTGGACATAATACCTTGTAAACACCATATTGGTTGGGATGTGTTTGAATCACCACACATGGGTAAATTCTTTACTAACGCTAACTCAGAATATGATTTTAGAGATGCTCGACATATATAAACAACAAACGATTTAAGGGATAATCCATAGATATTAATATAAATTAAACATAAACTAAAAGTATGAAACCATTATCAATAACAAAAAAAATTACCTCAAGAGAGTCTGAATCATTTAAATCATACTTAAGAGACGTATCTAATATACCAATATTTGAAACGTCAGATGATGAACATACTTGTGCTATGAAAGCTTGGAAAGGTGACGAAAAGGCTAAAGAAGAGTTGATAAGAAGGAATTTAAGGTTTGTAATATCATGCGCTAAACAATACCAAATTAATGGTGCGTCATTAGAAGACCTAGTGAATGAAGGTAATATAGGCATTGTAAAGGCCGCTAAGAAATTTGACCCAACAAAGGGGTATAAGTTTATTTCATATGCTGTATGGGATATTAGAAAGGCTATTCTAACATTCCTTAGTGATAATAGTGGAATAATCAAACTACCAACCAACAAGGTTAGTGCGGTGTCTAAGTATAAAGTTAGACTTGATATCTTAGAGCAAATATTAGAGCGACCAGCTAATTCTAGTGATGTGTTATCAGCACACAGTGACTATACTAGTGATGATGTAAAGTTACTTAACGAATTACTGTCTAATGATGTGACATCATTAGACATGGAAGTTGGTGATGATGGTAGTAGTTCACCTCTTTATTCGTTAATCCCAGACCCTTCAATGGGTCGGGCCGATGAGTTAACATCACAGAGTGATTTGGAAATTAACATTCGTGCGTTAATTTCATCGCTAAATGAGCAAGAAACAGATATAATAACTAGACTTTATGGTCTTGATGGTAACACCCCAGAAACTCTGTCTGAGGTCGGAGACCATTATAATGTTAGTAGAGAAAGTATTAGACAAAGACGTGATAAGGCTTTGGGTCATATCAAGTTTAAAGTGTATTGTAATGGTAAACAAGACAGATTCAATCACTAATAAATAAATCAGTAATGGATAAATATAATAAATCAGATATCGAATTCTTCCTTAAGGATTCCTTTAAGGGCCTCAGTAAGAAATACATGATGAAGTGTATGTTCAATAAGTCCATCCAATCCAAATGGTCACCACAAGTTGGTGATATTATTATTGGTCCTACGGGGAATATTTTCGTTATATCTAATAAGTATGACTATCATGAATCATTAGGTGGGACTAGATACTTCTTTGGTGGTGATATGTGTACTAGGGATGGTGGGAATATACTGAACCAAACTAGTTGCTATACAACGAATGAAAGTGGTAAATATATTGGTTGGGGTAATGGTGAATTACAAGAACAACCAAATTCAAATCACTCTTCTTGGAAAGAGTATAGATTCGTACCATATCCACACGAAACAGATAGGTTATAAGTGAGGACACATTTGTGTACTTGATTTTGTTTTTTTGTTTATGTGTGGATATTTATAATAAAAGCAAAGCATTATGAAAAAGAATAAAATAAGGGAGGTTCTTAGGTCAACCCAAATCATCAAAGAGGATGAGGAAGTTACTCAAAAGGCAACACCTTCGGAATATGAAAGGGTAAGGACATTATTAGATAATGACAAAGTAAACCATGCTGGTGTAATAAAACAGTTGTGGGGGTCTAAGGATGCGACAAAGAGGTCATTATTTAGAAAGAAATTGAACCAGATGAACAATGATTCTGGTGGGAAATATGAGTTTTCGAAAGATGAGATATCAAAAATAATGTCGATTTTAATGAATTTTGCGAATGAAATCTCAACATCTCTAAAACCTAGTAAACAGACCTATAAGGGTAACGACTAATGAAAAAATAGTATGGTGGTTTGGGAAAAGCTTCACTTAGGTGGGGCTTTTTTTATGGTTAGAAAATAAAAATAAAAATGTTTGGTGGTTTGGATTATTATCCTTATATTTGTTTAAATTATTTAACACTTATATATGAAAAGAAAAATATGTATATTCGTTATAATGTCCTTATCCTTATATTTACTCACTAATTGTGATTATAGACAAGAAAAACTAATGACTGTTTGTGATTGTGAACAAAAGAAAGGTGTCAAAGACTTTATTCAATCCTCAATTAAAAATGCGAATAACATGTCTGATGAGGAAATGGAAGATGTTATTTATGAATTAAGGAAAACTGGACTTTCTATCATTTGTGATAGGCAGATGATAGATGGTACATTTGATGGACATCACAACATGATTAAACAGCACACAGAGTTAGACTCGTGTCAAACATTAATTGATTAAATAAACGTTATACTTATGGGGAATACATTAGACGATATCATAACTGATTTCCAGTCAACTGGTGACTGCGAGGTAGACGTTGATTTGGTTGTAAAGAAGTGGAATCATACTTGGGCTATATACCAATGGAAAGACCAATACAGACTTATAAAGATGGTGAGATTAGGTACACCTAACACTCGTATTAAGGTACAAATACCAGTAGTACAAGCTAAGGCATTAATTGATAGATTACATCTTGATGGTGAGGGGGGTGGGTTTGCTAGTGCTACCACTTGGAGGCGGTCTGAGGAATTTTGGGGTGCGCTAAATGAATTTAACTCTAAACGAAAATAATATGAAAATAATATGAAAATAGAAAGACAACTGGAAGATATTCTAGACCAATTCTTTAATAACTATGAAAAGTTAGAGAGGATGAGTAAACAGCTACATGAGGACTTATCTAAGGTTGATAAGGAACTTGCTGAGTTTTACCATAAAGTTGAGTCTACTCACCTTTCACATAACACACAAGCCTATCCATTGATTATTGGTTTACAAGACATCTTAAATAGAAGGAGACGCTTAAAGAAGGAAACGATTTTAATTCGCACCTTCTTAGATAACACTAGAGAGTCTATTGAAAAAACTAAAATTAAGACAACTTTGAGAATTAAAAAGCATGAGACGATTCTTAAAAATAGAAAAATGTAAAAATATTAACTATTATTTGTTAGTTCGATATATTATTCTTATATTTGTATCTCAAACATTAAAACACTAAGCTATGAGTAGATACCAAAAAGGTCAATCAGTATATATGGGTCGTGGGGATAAACTTCGTGAATTAGTAGTTGAACGAGTTCATAACAATCCTCTTATTCCAGTATTTCAATATACATTTGAAGCCCCTAATGATGGGTTTGCTTGTGGCGAACAAAGTATTCGTGGTACTAAGAATGGTAAAGACCGAACAGTTGGACAATCATATAAAGAAGACTATCAAATAGATATGGCTACTAATATCAATACCATGGCATCAGCAACTGGGAAATCAGTAAACGGTGATGACCAAGGATATGGTGGTATTTTTAGTGATACAGATGTGCAGTTTCGCCCCGACCTTAAACTAGTTAAATGGCTTAAAGACTATGCTAATGGTAGAATTATCATTGATGTGGGGTGTGGTCAAGGACATCTTGTAAATATGGTTAAAATGACTGGGGCTAAAGTAATAGGTATCGAACCTAAATTTAATCATCAAGAATGGGTAAAGTGGAGGGGACTGTATAGACATAATGATGCGTTACCTGACATCAATGAGATTCTTCCACGTAAAATAGAAGACTGTAAGAAACTTATTAATGGTATGGGTGCTTCAAATGTATTAATGGTGTTTGCTAGACCTAACGATGGTGAGTTTGTTGATGTTGCGATTAGAAACATGGCTAAAGATATGGAGGCACTTTTAATCACAACCCCCGAAAACATTAAAAAATACAATGTTCTTGGTGAGTATGTATTAAAAGCAGAGCCGATTGAACATGAAGGTCAATCAGAGGGTAATGAAGTAATGTTATTAATTAAAAAATAAGGTCATGGGAAATGAATTTATAGAGTTACAAGACAACCTTATAGACTACTTTGAAGATGTAGAGAATAAGATGCTATGTGATTTCATAGATGTATTCGTATATGGTAATGGAACACAAGATACTAAGGTATCTAAGTTTTCTGATAAGTTCTTAACAGATAATGGATTGGTTAATGCGTATATTAATGCTATGCATGACATAAATAACCCTAAACAGTATTTTTACGTAGTAGTCTAAGTGAACGGACTATGATTCAAGATATTAAACAAGTTTTACTGTCAATTGCATTTCATAGATTTAATAAAACAGTATAGTAATGGGACAGATAATCAATGTAATAGAAATATTAGAGAAAAAGATATCTTTAAGCGAAGCTAAAAGCATGATAATTATGCATAAGGGCGAAAGTTTCACATATTTTGATGAGGGTCATACACGTCATGTATATGCAAATGCTGACCAAACAAAGGTTATTAAATTGTTACAAGATGATAAGGGTAAGAATTATAACCAAGAGGAAGTTGATATCTATACTAATGCTAGTGATGATGTTAAAAGTGATATGGTTGAAACTGCCATATTCAATGGACTTATCGAGCAAGAATTTGTAACACCTATCAAGTTTGGTGGTAAGCGATTAACAATACCACAGCGTTTGTTTGCTAATTCTTGCAGAAATGAGGTTGGTTGGACTGATGATGGTAGATTACTGTGCTTTGATTTAGATGAATATAAAAAATACTAATAGATGGAATATATTATAGTAAAAACAATACCCAAAGATAAACTAAAGGAGTATAAAAATTATATTGGGTTTCTATTCAAGAACCAAGATGGTGTGTACAACATATGTGATACCGAAGAAGATATCACGAAGTCAAACCAATGGTTTAATAATTATCCAGTTCACTCAATAGTTGTTGAGAGAGCTGATAAGGTAGTGGTGGGTGATAAAATACTACCAATTTGTGTAAATATTGAATTGAATGGTAAGACATTTACCTACAATGGTGATGCCGATACTGGTGTTGATTTAGTATCTCTAACCGATAAAGATGGTAATGAGGTAATAACAACTATTTTTATCTTAAAAGATGTCTATAAGGTACTTAGAAAAACTAACAGAACGGATAAAGAGAAACTTATTAACGGAAAGATTACACCAATGTTAAACCTTTTGGATTTAAATTATAATAAAGATGAAAAGTTATCAAAAAGAGTTTAAATTCTCCATAAAAAATAGTGATGGGTTAACAATTATTGAAGAAATTGTTTGTTATGGTAGTGAAGAAAGACCATTCCCTAATGATTGGGATAGAGATGGTGTATCGGTAATGGCTATTTTAGATTATAAAGACGCAATATTAAAAAAATATTTTGAGGTAGAAGTTGATGACGAAGATTTGAAAATAACCATCCAAGAATGTACCGAAGCTAATATAGTTAAAGCATTAAAAGATGAAAAGGCTAAATTAGATAAATCTAATATCAAAATGGACTTAGGTGATATTGGCAATATTATTGGAATGGAGGTTATGAAAGCTATTCAAAATGGTGACGGTTCTTGGGATGATTTCTTAAAGGGGTTAAAGCATGGTAAATCACTTATTGATGGTTCTAATTAAAGAAATGTTGTTTTATATTTGGTGGTTCGATAAATAATACTTATATTTGTAATGAACCAATTAAAACAATTATATTATGGAATTTTATAAAATTTGGACGACAAGTAGTGGGTTAATCGGTGTTAATAAATTAACATTGGGTGATGTGGTAGGGGTTCAAGTTGTGCTATTTATAGCGATTATGATAATGATAGCAATACTGGTATTATTCTTCCCAATAATGTTATTTGGTATTTACATATTATTGATGATTGGTCAAGATGGTAGTTCAGAAACATCACCAACTAGATTAGGTATTAACATTATAACCATTATCGTAACAATATATTTCTTATTAGATTTTCACTTTGGTTGGTATTCACACTCATTATTGGCTACCTCAATGTATGCTGAAACCTATGATGGGTTTGCAATTCTAAACCTATCAATTACTTTAATGAGTATTGCATTGTTTTTTGTTGGACATGAGATATATCGTATAGGGCAAAGTAAAATACTTAGAGTTATAATGTTCGGAGCGTTTATATTCTTCGGGTTCAAGTTCACTGACAAGGTTAGTGCGACCATCATAACGAATGTTGTTACACAATACAATGATTCTGAAATAATTGAAAGTAGAGTTGAGTTAAGGGAGTGGGATGAAGCGAACACAACAACCGATAAAGAACGCTTAGAAAATGAGTTAGAAGCAATTGAAAAGGAAGAAGCCGAAGAGAAAAGGTTGAGAGAATTTGATAAGAACTTCGTTAGAGATTATTTGAACTAAATATAATATTATGGATAAGAACTTTGATAATGATTCGTTAACAGTTACCTTAGAGCATGATAAGATTAATAGTACAATCTTAGAACAAGCCAGTGATACTGCTGAGAAACTAACAACACTTAGTTGTGAGATTAGTGGTATCACTGAGTATATACATACCATGGAAGGTAATGTGGTGGTTTTAGGATATACTGAGGAAGCGCAAGAGGTATTCAATATTTATTATGATGAACAAGTGGATGAACTATATAACCTATTGAACCGACAATTAAAGATAATTGAACCTTGTATATGATTTTGTAGATAATCGGAAATTATCCGACTAACACATACTTAAATAACAAAATTTAAATAACAAAATGTAATTGTTGTATATATTAAAAATATGTTGTATATTTGTATAGAACAGTAGATACGTGGTGTGATAAGTGTGAAAAACATACTAAATTAATTGATAGGGATACAATATGGGATTTGAAGTGATTAATATACTAACATTATTGGGTACATCAAAGGATGTTAATGAGGTTGTATGTTCGTTTAATATCGATGACGGTGATGTTTCAACGTTATTAGCACCGAACAAATTAAGATTCTATTCTGACCGTTTTTGTCCTTTAAGGGACTTAACGGAAACAAGTAAAAACTTCCCAACCGTTAAGATTAAGGTTGAGTTTGCGGATGAAGATTTAGGTCAAAATGTTGGTTCATTCTATATTGAAGATGGTGAAATTAGTAATGTGGTTTCACCTAAAGGTGGGTCTGATGAAGCCTATGAGATGTCGATGGAAATTACTGGTGATGAATTTTATGTAACTCAGTTTCTTTATGGATTAAGTGAAGATGAAACCACTGAGGAATTTCCAGATATGTGCATTAAACTTGCGTTCAAATTAAGAAAATGTAATCCAAGTTACCCACCGTTTATCTTAAAAAAGTTTGAGCAGTGGGCAGTTGAAGTTGAGGATTATGAGTTTGCAAGTCAAGTGGCTAAGGATAAATTATATTTAAACTCTAATTTATCTTAATATCTCATGGGTAAGTATTTAAATAGAGAGCAAGTGGTCGCAGATTTTAAGGTAAATGTTTACCCATCATTAAAGAATATGTTTGGTGATAACTTCGAAGAAATTAGTAAGATTTGGGTATTGAATCTTGAAGGACATTTAGCTGACAAGAGTATTAGTAAATCACAAAAAAATAAGTGGAAATTAACTGAAAAAGATTTAATATGACGGAAAATAATGACAAGGTTTATAGTCCTGATGGTGGGATTGCAATTCTCCCTAAAACAGATACACGTCCAATAGCGATTGTTGGTATGGGTTCAACTGGTGCGGAAATAACACAAGTTCAAGAACTTTCAAAAAGGCTTAAACAAGTTGGTATGGAACATGTTCTATTATCATTGGAAGATGCTAAAAAGGAGGGTATTGGTGAAAAGGAGTTACGTTCAGCACAGTTGGAACAAAGCCAAGCCGATGGTTTAACATCACCAAACAATGTATTTAGTGATGTTTATGACTCACCATATCCAAGTGAATCCGACCATCAAAATTATGGTATTGGTAAGAAACATAGGGGCGATAACAACAAAAAGGAATCCAAACGTAAGAAAAAAGGTAAGAAGACTCATCGAAAAAAGAAAAAATAATGTATAGTGTTGGAGATAAGGTATTATTTACCTTCATAGGTCGAGAACAAAACGGAGTTGTAACTGAAAATTTAACTGGTGGTAAATTTAAGGTCAAGGGAGATAATGGCACTAAATATACAATATTTGGTAAAGAGCCAGTAATTAGGAACGGTTCTAAGGTTGAGAAACCATTAGGTGTTATAATTAAAAAATTATGATTGTATCACATTTAACTGGAAAGATAGACCAATTAACAATATTTGGTCAAATAGAATTCATATTGGGTAACGATTATGAATGTTCTAATTTGGTTATTAATAAAGACATTATAACTAAAGTCAGTGGTTGTTTTAGAGTATTAGATACTAATGACATTGAAAGACTTGAGATTACCCTAACACCACAACAATATATTCAACATCATAAAATGGCTTAATATGGAATGTAAAACAGTTTCACATATAAACGAAGATGGTATAAAGACGTATAAGGATAAGAAATGCTTTGATACCTTGAAGAGTGCTATAGTTGAATGTAAAGTTTTAAATTCCAAACCCAAACAACTTACTAAGTTAGTGTCTTATAAGTGTTCTAATTGTCATAAGTACCATATAGGTAGAAATGGTAATAAATTAACTAAAAAGTACAAGGAACAATTAATTAAAAAGTTAGATGAGTCACACCCTAATAGTAAAAAAGAAGTTATTAATAAAGATATATATGGTGTTGGGAATGCAGTGGACACTAGGTTTAAGGGTGGTATGTTCAATGTGGTTGGTAAGATAGATTTAAGTAAAATACCAAAAAAATAGGTTAAAATTAGGTTAATTCCAGGTATTTACTTATATTTGTATCATATTAATCATTAAAACTTTTTATTATGGCGACTAAAACGACTAAGATACAAGAAATTGAATTCGATTTAACAAAGGCATTGATTGTCATTGAAAATGATTCAGACCTAGATGATATGTTTAGAACAAAGTATGGGACAGAATATAAGATGTGTCATACACTTATCCATTCGGGTACTGGGTTAAAACCAAAAGCAGAAACCTATGTTAAGGCATTGTTTGATGGTGTAATCCTTGAATCGACAAGACTCAAAAAGAAATACCAATCATTGGGTAAAGACCCAGTACGTGAGGTTGAACCAGTGCGTAAAGTTAAATCAGAGGATAAAGCTAAACACTCTAAAAAAGTTGTTAATAAAAAGAGATGGGGGTTACAAGCCATAGCATCTGACATTGTTGATAACTTTAAGGGTAAGGGTAAGCAAATTCATAGAACTGGTAAAAAGGTTCAAGAGTTGAAGAAGATATTTTCACGACTTGAAATTAAAATGTTCAATGAGAGATTCATCAAAGAAACTTTTACAGATGCACAATTGAGAGAGATTAGTGGTGCAATTGAAACATTCAACAAGAAAGTTGATAGTGTTTTAAATCCTAAGAAATAATGAATAAGTCAAGAGAGGATATGATAAACACGAAGTTAAGTTGAACTCTGAAATTATATTATAACTTTTAAAATTATGGACTTAGAAATAAAAAATGGTGACACAACAATAGACTTGTGTAAAGAAAAGGATGGAACAATAACAATAGAAAACAGTTTCCAAGATACAATGGATTTGATTTCTGTACCAATGAATTTAACAATAGAACAAACTAAAGCAGTTATTGTGCAGTTGCAAAAATACTGTGAATAATTTTTATTGTGCCTAACGGTTAGTGTAAAATTAGTTGCGTTTAAAACACATAAATATTATGATAAAAAAAGAAGATTATAAAGAGGCACTAGCCACAGTACAAGCCTACAATGAGCAATTAAATTTACACATTGTTAGCAACCGTACTTGTTGTGTGTGCAAGGAAAAAGTTATTTCTAAAATAGAGGCAAAACATATACACCCATTAAGACAGGAGCAAGGAATGTGGGGTGATGGTGTAGTTGAAAAAATAACTTTTGGCTATGGAAGTAAGCACGATATGGATAGTTATTACATTGCTATTTGTGATGAGTGTATTGTTGAATTAAAAGAAAGTGGATATTTATATATAAAGATACTATGAGTAAAGATATAAGAGAACAAATAAATAAAATTAAGAACTTTGGTCAATTTTTGAATGAAAGAGTTAATATCAACTCAATTAAAAATAATATTATTGTATTAACAAATAATCTCGATAAGTATGGTGGTACTATTCTATTATTTAATACAGAAACAAAATTACCAGTAGGTTACATTGGCTTTGGTTATGTGGAAAATGGAGATGTTTTTTCTATTGGGGGTATATATAGTGAAAATGGATATGGTGCTTTATTATATGAAATGGCTATGACTTGGGTATATCCAAATGGTATTGCACCATCACAAGATGGTGGGACATCAGACAGTGCCCGAATTGTATGGGAAAAGTTTGAGATTAGAGATGATGTTAAAAAATCAAAAATAAATAGAATTAAATTAAGTGACAAAGAAGAGGATTTGATTAATGGGTGTGATGGTAATCGGGAATGTCTTGATATTGTGAAAAAACAGATAGATTTACATAATGTTAAATTTTCTTACTCTTTTGGTATTGATAAGTTAAATAAACTTATAAAAATAGGTGATGAGTACAAAGTAAAATATAAAATCACTAATACAGATATTGAATACATGACATATGATTTGGAATGATATAACACTTACACATAACGGTTTGGCTATGCGAAGTTTTAACGATTTAAAATACAGACATGAGTAAAGAAGTAGACTATAAACAATTAGCTAAAAACCTAGCTAAAGAAAACGCAGAGTTAAAATTGCGTATAGGTTGTGTTAGCGGTTCGTTTAATATTGACGAAATTAAAAAAGCTATACATAAGTTTAAAAAAGAAGAGTTACCTGATGCAGAATCACCTTACCACTTTGAAGCTGAAATATGGAGTGGTATGAAA
>Ga0136558_1001332_pt1 | contig 12659 bp, 8 predicted proteins | sample AntRauTorckE6833_FD_101391 | JGI IMG/M metagenome (GOLD analysis project Ga0136558, IMG submission 101391) | Saline lake microbial communities from Rauer Islands, Antarctica - Metagenome Torckler E6 #833 | ecosystem: Environmental > Aquatic > Non-marine Saline and Alkaline > Saline | place...
TACTGCAAAGACAAATGGGAGCTTCTCGCCGATAATGGCCTGACATGCTATTCGATCTCCAACCATCTCGTGGGCCAAGCTGTCTGTGATCTTATCGACGAACGCCACAAAGCAATCCTAGCGCCCGATGTCTGGGGCGACGGCGATCCAGAAGGCGTGCGCAAACGCGCCGCAAAGAAAATGATCACCACCGCAAAAGCGGCACGCAAATTCTTCGACGAAAAACCCAAGCGCGACGCCTGTGATAAATTCCCTGCAGTCGTAAACGGATTCACAGGATCGTCGATTTGGCACTCACTTTACGCATTCCCACCCACCACGCAGGAATACTACGAGAAAGGCTTCAAAGACTTTGCCAAACGTTGGACACCTATCCTCGATGCCTTTGATAAGGTGAACGTGAACTTTGCTCTCGAAGTCCACCCAACAGAAATTGCCTTCGACATCGCATCCGCAAAACGTGCACTCAAGGCGATCAAAAACCACAAACGCTTCGGCTTTAACTATGACCCGTCTCACCTCGGCTACCAAGGTGTCGACTACATCAAGTTCATCCGCGAATTCAGCAAGCGCATCTTCCACGTTCATGTGAAAGACGCATGGTGGGGTCACGGTGACGGCACAGTAGGCGTCTTTGGTGGACACACCGACTTTGGTGATGCCAGCCGCTTCTGGGACTTCCGTTCACCAGGTCGTGGAGATGTAGAATTTGAAGACATCATCGTTGCTCTCAACGACATCGCATATGACGGCCCACTCTCCGTCGAATGGGAAGACATCCGCATGGACCGCGTCCACGGTGGTACCGAAGCCGCCAGCTTTGTCCGCAGCCTCGACTTCCAAGGAAGCGGAGTCGCGTTCGATGCTGCATTTGATAAGTCAAAACAGTAAAAATTCAGCTCAACCGAGCACATTCTCAAGCATCCGAGTTCCTCCATGGAGCTCGGATGTTTTGTTTTGATCATCACGCCTTGCATTATCCAATTCGCTCGCCACTTTACTTTCCATGTCCATCGCGCCCAAGCCAAACAGCGCCCTACTCATCGTTGGTCACGGCTCCACAGAGAACCCTGACTCATCGACCCCTTATTTTGAGCACGCCGACGAAATCCGCAAACGCGATCTATTCGGCGAAGTTCACTGTTGTTTCTGGAAAGAAGAGCCTTCCATGCGCGAAGCACTCTACATGATTGATGCTGAGGAAGTATACGTGGTGCCAGATTTCATCAGCGAAGGATACTTCACCCAGGAAGTGATCCCACGAGAACTGGAACTCGACGGTCCGACATCAAAGGTTAAAGGCAAAACCATCCATTATTGTCTCCCTGTCGGCATCCACCCGCACATGACCGAGCTGATCTTGCAACGAGCGAAAAATGTAGCGCCTGATGCAAAACCAAGTGAAACCACTCTAATCATCACCGGCCATGGAACCGGCCTGAACAAAAACTCGACCAAAGCGATTTACAACCAAGTAGAACTCATTCGCGAATCTGGCGCAGGCTACGCAAAGGTGCTCGACGCCTATATGGAAGAAGCACCATTCATCGCCAAGTGGGACGAACTCTCACCCACGCAAAATGTGATCGTCGTCCCCTTCTTTATCGCTGATGGACTGCATTCATACCAAGACATCCCCGTCCTACTCGGAATCGAAGATGAAGTTGGACCGGCCGCGAGCCAGTCCGATGCCTTCCGGCAAAATCCACATCAACTCAAAGGCAAAACTCTCTACTACAGTTCCGCCATCGGCACTGAACGCTTGATGGCCGATGTCATTCTCGACCAAGTCGCTGACTTCGATACTAAGCACAACTCATAACCAATCGCAATTTCCCATGTCGATCACCCAAGAGCTCCGCAGTCTAATCAAAGATGGATTTCACCGCATTGGCGAAATTGAAATTCAACACGATGTCTACGGCTACACCTACGTGCTCTGCCACCACGAAGATCTCGAGCTATCAACTGAATCGGCACTTGGCGGCTTGGACCTTCATGAAGATCCCAATACTGCACGCGACATCTCAACCTACGCAGATGACGGAAGCTACCGCTTCACGAAAGGGCAAACCAATCTCAAACGTGGCTGGGTGATGGCACTGCAGAATGAAGAAGAACTCCGCTTAGCACTCGACCTCTTCTACCCTGCCTGCCTCGCACTCTTTATCGCTCAAAAAAATGACACCCTCGAAGTGCAGAACCTTCGCGATAAACTCAATCGCCAAACTGGCATGTACAAATTCTCGGGTAGCATCAGTGATGCCGGCGCCCAACAACTAGTACAAGACGTCTGCGGCCCTAAAAATGCCTGCGCAAAACGTATCCTCTGGAAACTGGATGAAAACACACCACTCGATGATAGCGAGGCTAGCCGTTTCAATGGCATCCCCCATGGAGCTAAGCCCGATGAAACCATCCCTCTGATGTGCCGAGAAGCGTGTAACCACTTTGTGGCCGAATGCCGAAAGGCAGCAAAGAAAGAGTTCGAACAAAAAGAAGCCGCGAACAACGACTGAAGTCGAATCACAAAAAAAGCCGCTGAGTTAATTAACCCAGCGACTTGAAATGTTTCGTCACATTAAGTGATTAGCGACCACCTTGTGGGCCACCTTGCGGCATTGGGAATGGGAATTGCTGCTGTGGTGCTGGCGCATCCTCAATCTTCACCAACTCCAATTCAAAAATCAGCACGTTGTTGGGTCCAATATCACCACTGCGACGCTGCTCACCATATGCGAGGTCAGAAGGAATGAACAACTTCCACTTCGCACCAACTGGCATAGTCGTTAGGGCTTCACTGAATCCCGGAACAACCTGCAAGGTCATTGGAACTGTTTCATCACCAGGCGAAGCATCAAACTCCGTACCGTCGATTAAAGTTCCTTTATACCGCACTTGAAACTGCTTCTGAGGTTCACCCTCTTTAGGTGCGACATAAGTCTTGTCTCCACCTTTTTTGAGAACCTCATACTGCAAACCACTCTTTGTTGTCACCACGCCCTTGCGTTTGGCATTTTTTTCAAGGAAGGCCTGACCAGATTTCAAGTTTTCGTCAGCCAATGTTTTTTCACGTTCTTGAAGCATATCACCCAAGGCCTGCATCGCGGCTTGAAGGTCCTCATCGGAAACATCGGGCTCTTTGGACTGAAATGATGTCAAGAAACCCTTCATGAAAGACTCGGACTGGATGTCATCAACAAGAAGGCCGAAACGAGAAAATTGTTGGCCGAATTCAGCACCGGCACGGTAACCGAGCGCATAGGACGAACCTGCCTTCATCTCTGCGGGTGACATTTTTGGAGCTTCTGGAGCTTTCGGGATTTCAGCTGCTGGTTTAGGAGCATCTTGAGCAATGGCGGTAACGGACAAGCTCAACGCAATTGCCCATGGAGTAATGTTTTGAATCATATGAATTTTTCTAAAGAGGCGGTAAACTAGACGTGACAGACTCTACTGTCGAGAGTGGTTTTTTGTCAGGAAACTGCAAAATGGATGATTTAATGGCTAAAAATACGCCAAAAATCCGCTTTCCCGATTAAATATGCACCATATATTGAATAAACAACCAAAGTTTCATCTTCGTGATCAATCGAGCATTCGCATCATTCATCACATCATTTGCCCTCGCAGCCACCAGCATGGCCGACTGGCGAGATGATGTCGGATTTGCTCGCCTTCAAACGATCGCTGGAACCGATGTTCCCTCCAACCTATCCGGTGGGTTCACTCAGGTGGAAGGTCTTGAAAACGAACTTAACTATATACCTAATACAGCATCGACGATCTATACGGGCAAAACCTTCATGCTCAAATCAGGTGCCAGCAGCACCAGTAACCACGCCAACACGGTGGCGACCAATTATTACAGCACTGCAAGTTTACTGCCTGGAACCACAGCCACGACTGTCGACCTTTATGAAGCGAATCATTGGACTGGCGCTGGCTTTCTAAAACCCGTCACCAATGCAGAACCGCTTGTCGAATTACGCACCATTCAAAACCATAGCTGGATTGGCAGCACGGGAACGACCGCTGGCGATGAAGATCTCAACCGCCGACTGGACTACGCAATCGACCGCGACGGATTCATTTCAGCGGTTGGCCAAAACAATGGTAGCACTAATTCAATGCCCAAGCTTATGTGCCAAGGCTACCATTCGATCTCCGTCGGCCTGACCAATGGTAATCACACCTATGGACTCACGACCATCGATGGCACAGGTCGCATCAAACCTGACATCGTCGCTCCCAGCACAAAGACCAGCTTTTCCACTCCCATGGTGGGAAGCGCCGCAGGAGTCCTATATGAAAAGCTGTCAGCAAGTCCCCACTCCCTCACAGGAGCAGACTTACCTCGAAGCATCAAAGCCATCCTCATGGCCTCTGCGCGTAAAGACACCGTAACTAATTGGGATAACACCACCACCCGACCACTTGACGATGTTTATGGCGCAGGTGAACTCAATATTCACAACGCCTACATGGTGATGAATGCCGGCAAGAAGGCATCAGGAGCCACGCAACACGCACAAATCGGCTGGTCCGCTGAAACCGTCAATACAAGCAGCTCGAATACTTACTTCTTCAACATTCCAACAGGAGCTGATGCCACACCATTCTGCGCGAGCATCACATGGCACCGCATCATCACCGATACCGACCCAAGTGTGAATTGGAGTGCATCGGTCATACTCGCCGATTTGAACCTGCAACTGCACAACGCAACCGGCACCACCATCGGTTCACAAATCACGCACAGCTCGAGCACCGTCGACAATGTCGAAATGATCTATCAAACTTCGCTTCCTGCAGGCGACTACGCCATCGTCGTCCAAAACACATCGACTACGGAAAACACCCCATACGCACTTGCTTGGCATAGCTTGCCCTCCGTCGCTGTTGCATCATCCACACCACAAGCACTGGAATTGGACGGAACGAATGGGATCTACACTTTCACCAGAACTGGCAACACCACCTACCCATTGCACATCCCACTCAGTATCACGGGTGACGCAATCGCTGGCACCCATTACACATCCCTTCCCTCAAGCATCCTCATCCCTGCAGGACAAACATCGACCACGCTAGAGGTGGATCCCATAACCGATGATATTGCTCAGGGCGATCGAACCGTAACCACAACCATCGCAGATGATTTTGCGCTCATCGACGGCAACAATTCCAACATCATCATTAAAGACAAACCAGCCGACGAATGGCGGCTCAACAACTTCAGCACGACAGAACTCGCCGATTCTAACATCAGTGGTGATAACGCCGATCCCGATATCGATTCGATACCCAACTTGCTCGAATACGCACTTAATCTCGACCCGAAATCTGTGAATGGGTCACCCACAAGCCCTGCCGAGAACAATGGATTCCTGTCACTCGCCGTGACCAAAAACCCCAACGCAAGCGACCTCACATGGACCGCTGAGGTCACCTCTGACCTCTCGACATGGACAGGTGCCGACATCATCAGCAATGATCAAACTACCTTTGAAGCACGCGACACCGTTTTAAAGACCGCCGCGGAAAAACGCATGATTCGCATCAAAGTTGCCAGACCGTGATTCACGCGCCGGAACTGAAACATTCTTTGGCGAACGCGATCTTCTCCTTGAGGTCTGCCGCTGGATGCTTGGCATGATATTTGGTCACCGGCTCCAAGCGCTTCAGTAAGCCGACACCATTGGCCATTTGAATCGCCAAACCTGGCCGTGCATTGACTTCAATCATCAATGGACCCAAATCTTTATCAATCATCAGATCAACACCCAGATAGCCTAGGCCAGTCATCTCCTGACAGGTCACCGCAATCTCTAAAATCTTATCCCACCCAGGTAATTCAATACCGATCAAGTCGACACCAACATCCGGATGCTTGGTAACAGACCGACCATGATGGACGGCCCGGATCGTTACACCCTTGGCCAAATCAATTCCAATACCAAGCGCCCCTTGATGCAGATTGGCGCGACCATCAGATTCACGCGTCGCTGCTCGCAACATGGCCATCACAGGATAGCCATGCAACATCACCAACCGAATATCAGGCGCGCCTTGATAACTAATTCGTGTGAGCAATTCAGCGGGTCGGACCCGATATTCAATCAATGCGCTATCACGATTTCCGCCCAAACTAAACAAGCCTGCTAAAATATTTGAAACGTGATGTCGAACATCAGCCAATGATAGCTCAACCCCACTAGGTTTGAAATAAACTCCGTCTTTTTGGCCATCAATTACCAACACCCCTTTTCCGCCTGATCCACGGGCCGGTTTGATCACAAACGAATCATATCCACTGAGCATTTCAGTCAAACGACGAGCATCATGCGGCGAACTTACAACGCCATAACCTTTTGGCACTGACAACCCATGTGCCTCAGCGAGCGCCTTGGTCTGCAACTTATCATCAACCAATCGATACAAACGGCGCGGATTATTCGGCAATAAATAGCGGGCATTGCGCATATTAATCCCGACCACCCCAACCGCACGCAATTCAGACGGTAGTCGGCACCAAGGATGCCACCACTTACTTGTCGATTGAATCAATGCATTCACGCGTAAATCAATTAAGCCCCTTTGAAGTCTTTGAAACGAATCAGTTCAGAGATTCGATAACCCGTGTAGCGGCCGACCAGTAATATTCCGGCAAGCAACACCAGTAAGAGCTCAGGGAAATAGAACGCCCAGTAACGGATCTGGCCGACCTTCATGAATAAGAATGCAAACACAGCCACCAACAATGACCCACCCACTTGAATCAAGGCGCTACGCTTTCCTTCTTCTTCCCAAATCAACGACATACGCTCGATGGTCCAAGCCAAAATAATCATTGGGAACAAAGTGATCTGACCACCGCCGCTCATTCCTACACCATACCCCAACACACTCATCAAAATCATCAGCAAGGTCACGATGACAACGCAGGCAGCAACTCGAGGAACAACTAATAAATTCAAACGCGACAAAAGAAACCGGAACCAAAGACCCGCTGCAATGAGCACCGAAAACATAATTAGACCTGCTGCCAATGGAATCTCTAACAACGCTAATGCTATCAACACTGGCATGAATGTTCCCAATGTCGGTATGCCAATAATATTTCGCATCAAAACAACCACGAAAGCTCCAAGCGGGATCAGCACAATATATCGGAATACCGTACGTTCCGCGAGAGGCAGACCTAAGATAGTCGATACAAACAATGGTGAATCTTGCAAGTTACTCAATGTCGCTTGTGGAATACGCTCGCTGACCGCTGTGAACGAAACGCCAGAATTCTCACCACCTAAAACATCCAGTAATGGCCCGCCGCCACGGTGCCACACAAACATGTTTTGACCCTCCAAAACGGTGCTCGGCCGCATCGGGTCACGGACTTTCCAGTTCACACCGTCATAATACTCAACCAGTGGGACCGGCTTCTGAACGCCACGGCCCTCATCAAGAACTACGCCATACGCTCGTCTCGCAGGCACACCGGCCATCTCCAATAGGTCAATCCCCATCACCATGGCCGCATTCTCACGATACTCTTTCTCATAGTGACGGTGAATAAATAGATGCTCCTGTGATGTTTGTTCTCGATTGAACGGTTCAAAAAACTCAACGAATAATGAGTCAGGCCGGCGTGATACTTTGGTCGCACGATTCACCACCGATTTAGCAGCCACCAAAACCTGTTTTGGCAACCCGACTGAATCAATCTCCTCAGGTTCTCCGGGAATGTTGCCAGCTCCATAGTTCGCGGAATCCGAAAACCTCACACGAAAATACAATGCCTGTAATTCTTCTTTCTTTTCAGATGACCACACCGCTGTGTTTTCACCTCCATTCTTTTCCACAAAGAAGTGATACCCCAATGACCCTGAATCACCCGCGACATTTCGGTCCGCGGCGATGGATGGCAACGACAAACGAACGTCTGTGGGGTTCCCAATCGCCAAGAAAGAAACTTTTGCTTCTACCTGCCAGTCATACACTTCTTCTCCCTGAAGAAATGGAACACCAAGCACCACCGACTTGTAAGCCGCGATCCCTCCTCCAATTAGAATTAGAGCAAAGACAGCAATCAACAATTTCCATTTATCACTCATGGTAAGATCACAAAAAGGCTCATCACTTGAAGATCTTTTGATCTGCAATGTAGGTGCGGCTTGAATCAACAACGCCCAATTTCTCCAACAAGTTTCGCCCAATCAAAACAGGAGCATTCATATTGCTACGATTATTCAGAGTGAAGTCTCCACGCAGTTTGTGCTCACCTATTTGAAAGCCCAACTTCACAACTTCTCGAGCCATCGGTTCACCACCAGGCTCTTTGATTTTTACAATACGAACCAAGGGAGCCTCTAGACGCGTCCTTGCTGATTTTTTGACAGTCGGGTCGGTAAGAACAAATCGCACCCACTTCTTTCCATCCCTTTCAAACATCTCGTGCTGATCAACATGAATTGAACTCGTCGTCGCACCCGTGTCCAATTTAGCCATGAAATTAGTGGGGACACCATCGATCTTCACATGCTCGCGCCAACCAAAAACCTGAACTGGTTCAGCATTCACTGGTTTTGCCACAGCCACATCAGTGGGCTCAGCCACACTCAATGGTGCAAACAGCGCCAAATTTATAATCGGAACGAGAAGCAATGCCTTGAAGGTAGGCCGTGATAACAATTTCATAATCTGAGTCACCGGTTCATCATCAGCCTCGGAGCGGCTGAATAGCAATGGAAAACTGCATCTCTTATAACACAGCAAATCCATCCTTGGCAGTCCTGAAAATTCGCTCAAGTATCTGCCTATGCAAACAAGCGCATATCTTAAAGACCTATTCAATCTCTCAGGAAAAACCGCAGTCGTCATCGGGGGAACCGGCGAACTCTGCGGAACCATGGCTGTTGGCCTTGCTCGCGCAGGGGCAGAAGTTGTTCTCGGTGGACGAATCCCAGAAAAAGCCGAAAAACGACTCGCTGAAATCGAATCGCACGGCGGATCTGGCTATTTTGTCCCTGTCGACGTGACCTCACGTGAATCTCTCCAAAACCTACTCGACACCACCCTTGAGCGCTCAGGAAAGGTCGACATCCTCATCAATGGCGCCGGCACCAACTCCCCGACCCCATTCCTTGAAATCGCCGAGGAGGAATACCAACGCATCATCGACACCAATCTCAGCGCGGTATTTCGAGCCTGCCAGGTCTTCGGCGAATACTTCATCAATGAGTCACGCCCTGGATCCATCATCAACCTCGGCTCCATTTCAGGCTTGGTCCCGCTTTCCCGCGTCTTTACCTACTCAATCTCCAAAGCTGCGGTCCACAACCTGACCAAAAACCTCGCCCGGGAATGGGGAGATAAAGACATCCGCGTCAACACACTGGTTCCCGGCTTTTTCCCAGCAGAGCAAAACCGCAAAGTGCTCGATGAATCCCGTGTTTTGGACATTCTCCGCAACACCCCAGCATCACGATTTGGCAATTCTGAGGAACTCATCGGCGCCACCATCCTCCTAGCTGCACCCAACGCGGGATCCTTCATCACCGGCATGGAAATGGTCGTCGACGGCGGATTTAATGCCATGCGGATCTAATCCAGCACAAAAACACTCTGCATCATCGCTGTCTCTAGCACTTGCACCTGCACCACTGTCGGTGTATGGCCTCCCCGCTGGCGTGAATCACGCCTCACCCAAACAATCTCATGATCAAGTGGATCCTTCAAAAAATCGTCGGCAATAAAAACCAACGCGAACTTCGCCGCATCCGACCGACGGTTGCCCAAATTTGCGAAATTGAAGAAAGACTTCAGCAAGAACCTGAAGAAAAACTTCGTGAGAAAACCAAGGAATGGCAGGAGTTTTTTGCTCGCTATCACCCGCTCAAAATTGCGGCCAAACCTGCAGTCGAGAAGATGTCACCCGACGAACTCTCAAAAACAGCAAATGATCTTGAAGCTCGTCTAAAATCTCTCAGCGACGAGTTCCCCTCCCTGCCAACCAGTGTTAAGGCAAACCCAGATGCTATCGAAGAAGCCAAACAAGCTTTCCACGCCATCGAAGATGATTTCATCAAAAATCGTGCCGACCACCTCGAGCGCATCCTCCCAGAAGCCTACGCAGTCGTCAAAAATGCGGCTCGCCGTATGTGTGGAACCACCATCCGAGTGAGCGACCACGAACTCCCATGGGAGATGGTCCACTTTGATGTCCAACTTACTGGCGGCGTAGCCCTCCACCGGGGCATGATTGCAGAAATGCAAACTGGTGAAGGTAAAACTCTAGTGGCAACCCTCCCCGTCTACTTGAACGCACTGACCGGCCTTGGTGTGCACATCATCACAGTCAATGACTACCTCGCTAGACGGGACGCTGATTGGATGGGATCACTCTATCAATTCCTCGGACTGACCGTAGGCTGCATTCAAAACCAAATGGCTCCATGGGAACGCCGAGAAGAATACTCCTGCGACATCACCTATGGAACCAACGCAGAGTTTGGCTTTGATTACCTTCGCGATAACGGCATGGCATCATCCAATGAAGACCAAGTCCAACGCGGTCACTACATCTCCATCATTGATGAGGTCGACTCCATCCTGATCGACGAAGCAAGAACCCCACTCATCATCTCTGGCCCGTCACAACAAAACTCTCACCAATACGACAAATACAAACCGCTGGTCGAACAATTGGTGAAACGCCAAACTGCCCTCTGCAACGAAACCGCAACAGAAGCAAAACGCTTACTTGAAGCAGGCAATCTCGACGATGCCGGCAGAGCACTCTTCAAACTCAAACTCGGCCAACCACGCAACCGCCAGTTGATGCGCTTCATGGAAGAGCCGCAAACTCGCAAGCTGCTAGAAAAAGCTGAGCTCGCCCTCCACCAAGACGCGCAAAAAAAAGACCTCTTCAATCTCAAAGAAGAACTCTACTTCGTCATCGACGAAAAAGGCCACGATTCCGACCTGATGGAAATAGGCCGCGAGTTCCTCTCCCCAGCTGAGCCTGATGCCTTTGTTCTACCCGACCTCGGTGAACTCTACGCCGACATCGATAACCAGCCTTCCCTCACAGCCGACCAGAAAGCCGAAGAGAAAGAAAAACTTCAGACAAGAATGGGCAGCCAAGCAGAGAAGATTCACAACATCTCTCAACTGCTCAAAGCCTACTGTGTCTTTGAACGCGACATTCAATATGTTGTGAAAGACAACAAAGTCATCATCGTTGACGAAAATACTGGCCGGGAAATGCCGGGCCGCCGTTGGTCAGATGGTCTGCACCAAGCTGTCGAAGCAAAAGAAGGTGTCGAAATCGAACAAGAAACCCAAACGTTCGCGACCATCACCATTCAGAACTACTTCCGTCTCTACGAGAAACTCGCAGGCATGACCGGAACCGCGGAAACTGAAGCTGCTGAATTTCACGACATCTATAAACTCGATGTCCTTCCAATACCGACCAACCGTCCGAATCAACGGGTTGATGAAAACGACCAAGTCTTTAAGACACGCCGTGAGAAATTCAATGCTGTCATCAGCACAATCAAAGAAGCACACGACAAAGGCCAACCCTGTCTCTGCGGAACCGCATCCGTAGAATCATCCCAAACATTGGCTCGGATGCTTAAACGCGCCAAAATTCCCCACACTGTTCTGAACGCAAAGTTCCACGAACAAGAAGCAGAAATCGTCTCAAATGCAGGCCAACCCGGCGCCGTCACGGTTTCCACCAACATGGCAGGCCGTGGTACTGACATCAAACTGGGCAAAGGCGTCGCTGATCTTGGTGGCCTATTCGTGATCGGAACGGAACGACACGAATCACGCCGGACCGACCGCCAGCTCCGTGGTCGATGTGCCCGTCAGGGTGACCCTGGCCGTTCACAGTTCTTTATATCGTTCGAAGATGACTTGATGCGCAACTTTGCCGCAGCCGACCGCATGACCTCCATGATGGAACGCTTCGGCATGAAAGAAGGAGAAGCGCTCGAACATTCATGGCTCAACAAGTCCGTTGAAACGGCACAAAAACGTGTTGAACAACGGAATTACACATGGCGCAAACGAGTCCTCGATTTTGATGATGTCATGAACATGCAACGCGAAGTCGTCTACGGCTACCGCAACGAAGTGCTCAGCACCGAGGAACCACGACATTTGGTCAGCGAGATCATCGATGAAACAGTCGCAGCTAAAGTTAGCGAATACATGAACGAGCGCGATGGTGGAGTGCCTGACTACAAGGAACTCATCAACTGGGTCAACGCAACCCTCCCCATCAGTCTCAAGGATTCCGAAGTCATCGATGCTACAAACGAAGAAGCGATCGTGAAGTCTCTCGTCGAGAAAGTGAAGGAAGCCTACGAGCTTCGAGTCGAGGATCTACCTATGGAGGTCCTCGACCAAGAGGAACGCCGCATGGTTCTCGTTGCCATCGACAAGCAATGGCAAGAACACCTCTACAACATGGATGCCCTCCGTGAAGGCGTCAGCCTGCGCGCTCAAGGTCAGAAAGATCCGTTAGTGGAATACAAAAACGAAGCCTACAGCTTGTTTGTTGTCCTCATGGATTCCATCAAACAAGAGGCACTTCAGAACCTCTTCCGTTCAGCATCCAACCTCGAATCCTTCCTCCACCA
>Ga0136558_1001335_pt1 | contig 12655 bp, 12 predicted proteins | sample AntRauTorckE6833_FD_101391 | JGI IMG/M metagenome (GOLD analysis project Ga0136558, IMG submission 101391) | Saline lake microbial communities from Rauer Islands, Antarctica - Metagenome Torckler E6 #833 | ecosystem: Environmental > Aquatic > Non-marine Saline and Alkaline > Saline | place...
AGTTTAAGATGTCATCTTTGTGGTCCTGAGTATTATCCCAAAATTCCTGCACATGAGGCTCCGCCAACCATGAAAAAATAATTTCTTTATAGGCAATTGTTGCTTTTTCAAAAGTGATTTTATGACTCATTTTTCCCTCTAATTTTCATGCCTGGATTTAATCTGTGACGTTCTCATTATCTCTAAAAATGAGGGGACTATCGATGTTTTTCTTCAATAAAGAGCTTTGTGCGACGAGTTCTACGGCAGCGCTCGGAGCAGTATTTAACATGATCCCAAATCTTTTGCCACTTTTTGCGCCATTTAAACGGACGGTGACAAACGAGACAGATTTTTTCAGGTAAGTGTTCTTTCATCGATCTCGGGTGGGTTGTTTGACGAGGGATCGATGCTTCATTGGGCGATTGGTCACACGTTTTCGCCATAATCGAAAACTACTCGGTTTCAAATTTTGACTCATCAAAATGATCACCTCTTTTTCCGAGAGCCCGGCAACCTCTTGGATATCATCAAATGATGTTTTATCACACCAGGCCATGGCAATGACTTCATCAACGGGGATTTGGCATGTGGAGGAGGTCATGGTTTTATCTCCTGTCCGTCCCACGCAAAACATTTGCCAGTGTCTACGGGTTGAATGGTTTCGAGAATGAATATGAGTTTTTCAGCCGCAAACTTTGGCGTAAAAAGCCGATCGGCGGGCACCTGTTTTTGAAAGGGTTCTGATAAGGCACTGTCAACCGTTCCTGGATGCAAGCCAAGGATCACAGCGTCTGGATATCGACGCGCCATCTCAATGCTAAGATTTTTAACCAACATATTAAGGGCGGCTTTGGCACATCGATAGGCATACCAGCCCCCCCATTGATTATCTGAGATACTCCCCACCCGCGCTGAGAGAACGGCATAAACACCACGACCATCACGGGTGAGATGGGGCAAGAAATGCTTGGCTATCAGGGCTGGTATAATCGTGTTTGCTTTGTACAAAGTGATGAATTTATCTGCCGTCATATCCTTTAGGGATTTTTCAGGCATGAGAGCGCCCTGATGAAGCAGGCCGGTGGCAACAAAGATTAAATCAATTGGTCCAGAATTTTGACTTTTTTGAGCGGCGTCGGCCAAGGTCTGTTCATCCTCATAGGTGATGAGATGAGATGTTATTTGGCGATGATGATCACCGGGGGACGGATGCGACGAACAGGCATGGATATGGGCTCCAGGATACTTTGAGACAAGCTGATCCAGAACAGCGCTGCCGATGGCGCCACCAGTTCCAAAGATAACGATATTTTTAAACATGTTTTTCTTAAAATCGTGAATACCTCTTGAAGATATCGCGAACTCAGACATGAATAAAGGCTTAAATTGAACAGCGTCACGGGCGGATTTTGCCCCCTGGATGGACCTTTATCTTGACAGGCCAGGCCTTGGACCAGTATATCAAGGGAGAATGAGTGGGGCGTATAGCTCAGCGGTAGAGCACTACGTTGACATCGTAGGGGTCACTGGTTCAATCCCAGTTACGCCCACCATCCTTTTAGAAACTTTCCTTCCACAAAGATGCATTGATGAATTCCTCTAAATAGGCCTGATGGCGAGAAATCTCTGCTGGTGTGGCATCAAATGACCGTTTGGGGAAATCTTTGACTGAGGGGGGGAAGTGGCCATATTTTTGGGGCTGCTTTGCCCCAGTCTCTTGATCGCAATGAACGAACAAATCAATTTGCCGCCCGCCGATCAGTTCAAGATAGACTTCTGCTAAAATCTCAGAGTCAAGTAAAGCGCCGTGTTTGATCCGATGGGTGTTGTTAATTTTATAGCGCTTACAAAGAGCATCAAGAGAGGCGGGCGAGCCGGGAAACGCCTGACGGGCCATCTCGAGTGTATCAACAATTTTATTAGCAATCCGGGTACCGCCGGCTTGTTGAATCTCATAATGCAGAAACTTCATATCAAAAGACGCGTTGTGAATCACCAAGGGTGAATCGGCAATAAAATCGAGGAACTCTTGATGAACATCAAAAAACTTTGGAAAGTCTGCTAAAAATTTTTCTGAAAGACCATGGACAGCAAAAGCCTCTGTTGGCATAGCCCGTTCGGGGTTGATGTATTGTTGGTAGGTCTTGCCAGTGGAAATATGATTGATGAGCTCAACACAGCCAATTTCAACAATACGGTGCCCTGTTTCAGGACTTAGGCCGGTGGTTTCGGTATCGAGAGCAATTTCGCGCATGGATTTTGACGTTTAATTTGTTAAGTGTATCCCTTTAAAGATACAAAAATCTTACTTCTTTTACCAGAAAAAGAGAGAGGTTTTTATGATAGGGAAGCCCAGCATAAAAAAAGGAGATATAAAACATATCTCCTTGTTGTTAATGAAAAACTATGTAACTCGTTTTAGTTTTGAACCTGTAAGTTCACAGCAGATGTTTTGTTTTTTTCTGCTTGTAAATCAAATGAAAGCTTTTGGCCTTCTTTAAGATCTCTCAACCCTGCATTTTCAACAGCGCTGATGTGAACAAATACGTCTTTTTCTCCGCTTTCAGGGGTAATGAAACCATACCCTTTGGTTGCGTTAAACCATTTTACTGTACCTTGATGTGCGATGTTCTTCTCCTTCGATCGTCTTTAATTAATTAGTTTGATGTCTACAAATTTGCTTGATACCGAAAAGGTACGTTCAAATTTTATAGAAGGGCTTCGTGCCGTTAAGCAAAAAACCTTTACCATTAAACTAAACAGTTTTCTTAATAGCACACCCTTTTTGTTTTTGAAACAAAAATAAAACATGGTTTCCTTAAGAGCGCCTTGAAACGATGATTTTAAACAGGAATTAAGGGTAAAAAAGGCAAACAAAGACTTGTTTTCCCTGTAGTATTCCTCAAAAACTTGTCAAAAAGTTTTTTAAAAGCTAACATGGCCCGACTTATAGCGCTCAAAAGACAAGAGTCGCTTGAAATAAAACTTTATTTTATGAGAGGAAGTCTCACAGCATATGGGAAAATCGAGAGTTATTTTTGCCAGTATCATTGGAACGGCCCTTGAGTTTTACGACTTCATGCTCTTTGCGGTTTTTTCTGAGAGCATTGGCCACGTCTTTTTTCCCCCGGGTGTCATTAGTGATTTCCAGTCTGGATGGCTCACGTTTATTGTTGCGTATTTGTCCCGGCCCTTTGGAGCAACATTATTTGGGTACATTGGAGATAAGTATGGCCGAAAATTCTCGCTGATCCTGACCGTCTCCTGTATGGGGATTCCAACCTTTATCATCGGGGTGATGCCGGGTTATGAAACCTTGGGCATTACCGCTACGATTATTTTATTTATTTCAAGACTGATTCAAGGGTTGTGTACCGGTGGTGAATACAATGGATCGGCTATTTTTACCTTGGAACACGTGGGGAAAAATTTGCCTGGTTTTGCTGGCGGATTGATCACCGGGGCTAGTGTTATTGGCGCGCTTGGCGCAGTAGGGGTTGGTGTGTTGGTCACCAACGATGCCATGCCAGATTGGTCTTGGCGAATTGCTTTTATCATTGGGGCGCTGGTCAGTTTGGTGGGCCTTTATATTCGCCTTTTTGTCGAAGAATCGCCCGCTTACCAAGCCCTGCAAGAGGAAGAAGGGGAGGATGATTCAGAAGAAAAATCAGGAAGATCGCCGCTTCTAGTCTCTTTGAAAAAACATTCTAAGAGTGTTCGACTTTCGATTGCCATTGGGTTTTTAAATGGAACCCTGTCATATACGCTTTACAAGTTTATCAATTTATACTTGCAGAACTTGGGGATGGCTAAGCACGATACGCTGCTTTATACCAACATTGGGATTATTGTTTTTATTTTTGGCTCCCCAACCTGGGGCTATATCATGGATAAAATTGGCTACAAGCGCATGATGATGATTGCCTGTTGTTTGGCCATGGGCCTTGCCGTTCCTATCTTCTTTTTATTGCAAACCTTAAATCCGTGGATGATTGGTTTGGCCCAAGTATTAATGGGGTTATGCGTGGCCAGTATTGCCGGACCGGAGCATGCCTTTATTCAGCGCCTTTTCCCAACTCAAGACCGTTTTAGTGGGGTGGCTTTTAGTTTTTCCACAGGTATGGGATTAGGGGCTGGCGTGAGCCCCCTTGTGATGAAAGTATTGGTTGAAAAAACCGGTATGCTTCTTCTGCCGTCCATCGTTATGATTTTTGCTGGCTTGGTGCTGTTTATCTTATTGAAAAGATACAAAGGCCCCTACTACGATCTCTAGACTGTCTTAGAGTTTTTTATACAGCTTGATTTCAAAAACACTGCCTTTGGCGGAAGACTTCTTGAGGCAGGCTTCTCCCCCATGATTTTTAATGATTTTATTAATAATTAAAAACCCCAGGCCACTTGAGTAAGAGGGGGGATGGCCTTTTGATTTAAGAATTTTATTCACTTTTTCCGCGTCATCAGCGCTAAAGCCGAGAGCATTATCTTCTACAAGAAAGACCCACTGAGACGGTTGATCTTCAAGTGTGATTTTAACGTGAGGCTGTTTTGAGGTGTTGTAGTTAATGGCGTTGATAATCAGATTTGAAAACAGTTGCTTGATTTGGATATAATCTGCCTGGAAGGGCCGCTTCGTTTTGTCGACGATGTCCAAAAAAGCGTTCTTTTCTGTTAGCAGTGCACGCATCTCCTTTTGTAGATCTTCCCCTAAATCTGCGAGAAAAATTGGCGCTAATTGTACGCTTCGTTGGCCCATTTTACTGTATTTTAAGATCGAATGAATCAGCGCACCCATATTCATGCAACTTTCGGTAATTTTAGAGATAATCTCTTCTCTCTCGGTAGAATCAATGGGTTCTAAACCAAGAACTTGGCTATAATTTGAAATGGTTCTGAGCGGTTCTCTGAGGTCATGGGCACAAATCGCCGCAAAAGAATCAAGTTGATGGTTGGTTTCTTGCAGTTCTTGAATGGTTTGGTTGAGTTGTTTTTTCAGGATATGTTCTGTTGTGACGTCATGACAGAAAAACACATAGCCCCTGACTTCTTGGGTTGCCTCTAACCAAGGGGAGCAAAAAAAGTCGAGGTTTTTTTGTTCATTGTGCTGGGAAAAAGTTATTTCCTTATGATTTGGCAAAGACCCGATAAACCCAGATGCAATCATTTGTTTCAATTTTTGCGAGATATCAGGTGAAAAATAATTTTCTAGAGTTGAGTTCTTTTGGGTGGGACCAAAATAAGTAAGCCAAGCTTGGCTTACTTTGAGAAACTTTTGGTTTTGATCAATAATGGCAACAGGAGACGGTAAATCTTGGAAAAATTTTTCTAAAAATGCTTCATTTTCTTGGATAATCCTCATGTTGTCGACAAGTCGTTCTTCAATATTTTGGGTGTGAATCAGGTTCCCAAAAAGAACAGAGGCTGTTTTGATGAGGTCTTTGGCCAAACGAATGGGTTTTTGACTTGGGCCAGCGATGAAGCAAAGAAATCCAAGTTCGAGTGCGCCATAAAAAATGGGGTAAAGGAAAGATCGCTTTTGGGGGAAGGGGTTTAAGAAAGAAGGATCTTCAGCGACACAATTTTTGGGATTGAGAAAATTAAAAGAGTACGCGCACAAGTCTGGGGATTTATCTTTGATTTTGAAAGTATCGGGAATAGGGGTGACTTGATCACGCGGCGTCCCGATGGCGTAGGTTGAGTAAAGATCTTTCTTGGCATCATACACTGCAAGGAAGCTGTGCTGCATGTTGAGGATGTCGTTTAAGGTGCCCAAAGCCTCACTAAAAATTTTTTTTAAATTTTTACCCGTTAAAGATTCGTAGTGAATCACGGAAAAAAGATTCAGAATTTCTTGATGAGAATTTTTAAAACACATAGCCTTCAACTTAAAAGTTGCTTAATTTATTTTTTTAATGAGAAATTTAAAAAAGATAAATACTAATAATATTGTAATAAATTATTTCTTTTTTTTCAAATATTGTTTTTTTTTCGCATTCTGATAAGTTGCTAAAAACCAAAAAAAAACAGATGTTTATTCAGATAGAAGAAACGCCCAACCCCAATGTATTAAAGTTTGTTCCAGGTGAATCCTTAACAACGGGGCACGTGTATGAATTTAAAACGGAACAGGAATCACAGCCTTCGCCGTTGGCCCAAAGGTTGTTTAAGCTGACTGGTGTTGACGGGATTTTGATTGGGACAGATTTTGTCTCTGTTACCAAAAAAGACAGTGAATCTTGGGATGTCTTAAAGCCAATGATTCTTGGAAGTCTGATGGACCATTTTAGTTCTGGTTTACCAGCCATTGATCCCACGCGCTTACACGCAGATGCTGAGGACGCTTCTGGAGACGATTCTTCTTACTCTGAAACAGAGCAGGAAATCGTTACTCAGATTCGAGACATGTTGGATACCCGGATTCGCCCAGCCGTTGCTGTGGATGGGGGCGATATTATTTTTGTGCGCTATGAGAAAGGGGTTGTTTATCTACGCCTTAAAGGCGCCTGCTCGGGATGCCCAAGTTCAACGGTTACCCTTAAAAATGGTATTGAAAACATGCTTCGGCATTACATTCCTGAAGTTTTAGAGGTGCGCGCAGAAGAAAATTCTGACACCCATGACCCAATCGTGTAAAACAAGCTTTGTATTAGACAACTTGAATTTAGAGAAAAAGACACCATATCAACGATGAACATTATTATTGACATAAAAATGCTTAATCTTCGATTGGTGATTCCAGCAATGACAGCCTTCTTTTTGGTGTCCTGTTTGGCAATGGTTACTGATATCAAAGCAAGAGACGATGCCAATCCTTATGAGGCTGCGGGATATGTTTTGCGCCCTCACTCTGGATCCGTGGCAAAATTGGGTGTGCCAACAGAACTTCCCGTTTTATTGAACGATGCCGAAAAAGACTTAATCACCCGCACAATATGGGGAGAAGCCCGGGATCAGTCCTTTAATGGGATGGTGGCCATTGCTGAGGTGGTTTTAACACGGATGCGGGCCTTTAGCTGCTCTGCAGAAAAGGTTATCAAGGCCAAAAAACAATTTTCCTGCTGGAATCCCAAAGATCCGAACCGGCAAAAAATGCTTCGATTAAACAAACAGAGCAAAGGGTATAAGCTTGCGTGGCGCGCGATGGAAGCAGCTTTAGCGGGATCAAACTCTAAAGCCCTCGGTGCTAGCCACTATCACACCAAACAGGTTAAGCCCAAATGGGCTGCTGGCCAAAAGACAGTTGCTGTTATTGGCAGCCACCACTTTTACTGCATTAAAGCATAAAAGTCTCTCATCGGGATCTTTGACAGAGACACTTTTATTGTTAACAATAGAGAATCTATGTTTACATAGCTGAAAAATACTTTTACTATTAAATTAAGTTAAAAATTTTAGGGGGATCCTTTTATGATGAATACTGTATTAAAAACTTCTTTTGCAGCCATCGCCTTGCTTCTTCTTTCCGCTTGTGACTGTGGTAAAGAATGCGGAAAAATGATGATAGACGATGTTGAACACGTTGATGACGCCAAGGATGACGCCGTTTTTGTTAATGGCAGACCGGTTGCGAGCACGGAAGACTCGGCCTTTGAATCAGGTGATAGTGTCTACTTTGGATATGATGCCTACAAGGTTGATAGCCATGCACAAAAAGTTCTGAAAGATCAAGCCGCTTGGTTGAAATCCCACCCTGAGAAAAAGATTGTGGTTGAAGGACGGTGTGACGAACGCGGCACACGGGAATACAACTTGGCCCTGGGTGAGCGCCGCGCCAATGCCGCGAAAGACTACCTTGTGGCTTTAGGGGTTGATGCCAACCGCATTCAAACACTGAGCTATGGTAAAGATAAACCAGTTGTTCTGGGATCAACGCCAATGGCATGGGCTTTGAACCGAGTGAGTACCACGCGCATTGAATGTGGTGATAAATAAAAAACCTCAAAACGTTTGAGATTGTGAAGATAGGTCGCTGTGAGCGGCCTATTTTTTGAGCCTGCGTCAAAAAATCCAGGGCCAAAGCACAGCCAGGCGGCCGGGATTGCAGAAGATCAAGGAGACCGAGGATTGAAGAAGGATTGAAGAAGATCCATCACTTTAATGACAAATTCTCCTTGTCAATTTCCCAAGGTCAACGGTATGGTAATCAAAAAAATTAGGCCTCTTATGAAACGATGTTCTTTTCTGATTCTGGCTTGCCTAGGAGCCTCCCTTCTTGTTGCTGATCCTGAACCGCAAATATATTACCCTGTTAGCAAAAACAAGAATTCGGTCACTTACAGTGCCTCAGCACCAACGACAGCGTCAGGGATGGAGACGCTCAAGTTGAGTAAGCTTGAAAACCTTCATGAAATGAGCGTTCACCAGTATGGCAAGTTGGAGGAAATTCAACATCAAATCGATGGTCTTCATCAAAAAATAGCTGATCTTGTTCAGAAGCTTGAGCACCATCAAAAGAAAAGAGAGGCACCTGGGGTGGATGCTAAAAAGCCTCTGGAGGCAGAGCAGCCCCAGGAGGCCCAAAAAAATCCCATGGAAAAGCCAGAACAGGCGGGGCCTTTAAAAAAAGAGATGGTATCGGCTGTTGAAGAAAAAGAGCCAAAAGAAAAGGACGCGGTAAAAAAACCAACCCCTGACATGCCTGAGAAAAAGGGAGAGGCCACTACAGGTGAAACAAAGCCTGTGGCTGAAACCCAAGAGCAAGAAAAGAAAATGGTTGCGACCAATCAGGTTGCACAGGACCCCAAAGGTGAAACGGCGGAGGGGACCGACGGCCAAGCGCTTCCTCCAAAGCTTGAAATGAGTGACGCCGAGCAGCAGTATCAAAAAATAAGCTCCTTGATTGTGCAGGGAAACTATAAGCAAGCCCGCCTAGATTTACAGGGTTTTGTTGAAACCTATCCCCATCACACCCTGACGCCCTCTGCCTATTATTGGCTGGGCGAAACATACTTCATAGAAAAGAATTATGTTGAGGCGGCTAAGACGTTCTTGAAAGGGTATAAAGTGAATGAATCTTCCCACAAGGTGAATGATATCCTTTTGAAATTAGCAATGAGTCTCGGGGCTCTGGATAGAAAAACCGAAGCTTGTAAAACCTATGAAAAATTAAGAAATTCAAAAATTCCTCTGAGCGCAACGCATAAGCACATTGCCGAAAAAGAGGAGAAAAAATTAAAGTGTGGTGCATAAACTTACTCACCTTTTAAGCAACCCGCTCTTTCAGAACTTATGTCAGAGGGTGATCCCGACGTTTAATAAGCTGATTCCTTTTGAGACCCAAACGGTTGTTGTGGCTGTTTCAGGAGGGCCGGATAGCCTGATTCTTTCTTTTCTGATTTTTGCTTGGGCAAAAGCCCGCAGCCTGACGGTTCGATTGGTTCATGTTGATCATGCCTTGAGACCTGAATCTTCGGCGCAGGCTTTGGATTTGCAAAAACTGCTTCAAGAGATGGGATTAACGTGCGATATCCTTCAATGGCACCATTCGCCCCTAAAAACCGGCCTTCAGGAAAAAGCACGCCAGGCCCGCTATGCCTTGCTGACAGAGTATTGCCATCAGCATCAGGCCCGTTACCTTTTTTTAGGCCATCATTTGGATGATCAAATCGAAACGGTCTTCATGCGGCTGTTCCGAGGATCAGGTCTGACGGGATTGCGCGGGATGTCCCTGCTGCAAAAAAGGGGGGATGTCACCTGTGTCAGACCTTTTTTGACTGTTGAAAAATCGGTACTAGAAGCGCTTTGCACTGCAGTATCCTTGGCGCCAATTATCGATCCCAGTAATGAGGATTGGCATTACACCCGCGTGCGCTGGCGAAAGGTTTTAGACGGCCTGATTAAACCGGAAGAAAAGCATGATTTTGCAACGGCCTTGATGAAAATAAGACGGGCTGAAGAGGCGATGGATCATTATCGGAACAAGGCCCTGCAGGAAAGTACAAAGATGCAGGATCTTGGCTATTCTTGCCTTGATCGATCAGCTTTTGAAAGTTATCCAGAGGAGATCCAACTGAGGGTTTTAACGGATATTTTGCAGAGCGTTTCCGGTAATACCCAACCTGTGCGCCTGAAGAGACTGGCGCGTTTACAGCAGATGATTCTGTCTGGACGACAGACGTGCCATACCCTCCAGGGGTGTTTGGTGGACCTGCATTGCTTCAAAAAAGCATGGTTTTATCGTGAATATGCACAGATTCCGCCGGTGATGAAACTGACGTCTCCCTCCATGATCTGGGACCATCGCTTTAGCATTAAAAGACAAAATAAAATGGATAAAAATGAGTATTATATTTCTCCGATTCAATACTTAAAAATAAACGGAATTACGGGGTTTGATCTTGACTTTTTGAAGGAATCTGATAAGGTAATTTCCACACTGCCGGTGATTTATAAAAAAACTGGCATCGTCTCCGTTCCTCACTTGAATTTTAACCCGCAGCTCTTTAGGATAACGTTTTTGGGCATGACCAAATTTAAAGGTTTAAAGACATGAAAAATAATCGTAATTTTATCTACTTCCTTCTTCTTCTGGCTTCACTTTTCCTGGGGCTTGTGGCGATGGAAAGCTATAATATACCCACGAAAAAAACAGATATCAGCTATACAGACTTTAAGAAAATGGTTGATGCCCAGCGTGTTCGCGACGTGTTAATGCGCGGCAATGTTGTGAACGGCACAACATCGGATGGGCAGCCCTTCAGTACACGTATCCCATACAATTCAGAAGTGGGAACGTCTTTGGCCGATAAAGGCGTGCAAGTCAAAGCAGAGCCGCTACAACAAGAAAGCGCTTCCGTATGGCAAATTCTGTTGAGCTATCTGCCCACTGTTATTTTTATCGGGTTTTTGATTTATGCCTTTTCTCAAATGCAAGGCGGCGCCAAAGGAATGGGGTTTGGCCGGTCAAAAGCGAAGTTGATGAATGAGAGCAAAAAAAGAGCGACCTTTAAGGATGTGGCCGGCGCGGAAGAGGCCAAAGAAGAGGTTGAGGAAATTATTGAGTTTTTGAAAGATCCTCCCAAGTTTGAGCGTCTTGGCGGGAAAATTCCCAAGGGTGTTTTGATGGTGGGTCCCCCTGGAACCGGGAAAACACTTTTGGCCCGTGCGATTGCGGGAGAAGCCAAGGTACCGTTCTTTTCCATTTCAGGATCTGACTTTCTTGAAATGTTTGTTGGAGTTGGTGCCAGCCGGGTGCGGGATATGTTTGAGCAGGCGAAGAAAAGCGCCCCGTGCATCATTTTTATCGATGAGATTGATGCTGTAGGGCGTCAAAGAGGTAGTGGCGGTTTTAGTGGTGGCAATGATGAGCGCGAACAGACGCTAAACCAGTTGTTGGTTGAAATGGATGGATTCAACGATAACGAAGGTGTGATTGTCATTGCTGCGACCAACCGGGCGGATGTCCTTGATAAAGCACTTTTAAGGCCTGGCCGATTTGATCGACTGGTTACGGTTGGCTTGCCAGACATCGAAGGGCGAGAAGCGATTTTGAATGTACACCTTGAAAAAGTACCGACCGGTGATGATGTTAATACTTTGACATTGGCGCGCGGAACACCAGGATTTTCTGGAGCTGATCTGGCGAATATTGTGAATGAAGCAGCGCTATTGGCTGCGCGCCGGGGACGCCGCGTGGTTGGCATGACTGAATTGGATGCAGCCCGCGATAAGGTTGCGATGGGGCCAGAGAAAAAATCAAAAGCGATGTCCGATGAAGAAAAGAAATTGGTTGCCTACCATGAAGGAGGTCATGCGTTAGTTGGCTTTTTCTTACCGGTTAAAGGAACCATTAATAGAGCAACCATTATCCCCCGGACCAGTGGTGTGGGCGGGTTTGTGGAAACGCTGCCGGACAATGAACGCCACCCCGATACAAAAGCTGATTTAGAAGCGCATATTGCGCTGTCCATGGGTGGTCGGGTTGCCGAAGAATTGATCTTTGGTAAAGAAAGAGTCACGACAGGGGCGCAATCTGATTTTCGCCAGGCAACCTCGATTGCCCATGCCATGGTTGTGGAGTTTGGGATGAGTGACGCCCTTGGCCCGTTGAATTATTCAGACCGCGGGATGTTTGATCAAACCAGCATCCAGAATGTATCACAAGAAACAGCGGCTTTGATCAACGCGGAAGTACGAAAATTTGTTGCCCGGGGATATGATCGCGCCCGAGAAATTCTAGAAAAGCACATCGATAAATTGCACTTGTTTGCCGAAAAATTGATTGAATACGAAACGTTGATGGCTGATGAAATCAAAACACTTTTGACCGAGGGCACTCTTCACCGCGAGCCCCTCACAACAAAACCGCGTCAAAAAAGAACCTCCTCTATTGATGGCTTAGCAGAGGCGGATGCTAAAAAAACAAAAAAGCCAAGATCTGACTCCAAACCAAAGGCTTAACGTGGAAAAAACAAAACGTCAATTTTTTGGAACAGATGGCATCCGAGGGCGGGCCAATCAGGGCAAACTAACGCCGGCTGCCCTGGTTAAAATTGCGCAGGCAGCTGCGCTTGTATGCCGTCAAAAAGGATCGACGCAGCCAACGGTTGTGATTGGAAAGGATACCCGGCTTTCAAGCTATATGGTTGAATCAGCATTGGCTTCTGGATTTTTGTCAGCGGGGATGCGTGTGACGTATCTTGGCCCGGTGCCAACCCCAGCTGTTTCCATGTTTATC
>Ga0136558_1001341_pt1 | contig 12614 bp, 10 predicted proteins | sample AntRauTorckE6833_FD_101391 | JGI IMG/M metagenome (GOLD analysis project Ga0136558, IMG submission 101391) | Saline lake microbial communities from Rauer Islands, Antarctica - Metagenome Torckler E6 #833 | ecosystem: Environmental > Aquatic > Non-marine Saline and Alkaline > Saline | place...
AGAAAGACGTGTACCAGCGTTTAATCACAAATCACTGAACAAGTTTTATACTCTATGCCAAACCTGAGATTTGATCACTACACGATAAAAGTGAAAAATCTGGATGCAAGTGCTGCTTTTTACAAAGATGTTCTTGGGCTTGATGAAATCAAAAACAGAACTGAAAAATCGTATATCAGATGGTTCTCAATTGGCGACGGCGAGCTTCATATTGTGGAGGGTGACTCTGCACGAATACAAACAAATGTTGGCCTGCATCTGGCCTTTAAAACGTCAGATCTTGACGGGATGATCTCGCGCCTTAACTCAAAAAATATTCTGTTGCACGACTCTTCCGGCACACCTCATAGATACACGTCAAGAGCCGATGGTGTACGTCAATTTTACTTCAATGATCCTGACGGCTACTGGATCGAGGTCAATGAAGCAGAAACCTCAAATAATTGAAGCCGGTTGTCTCCATCAAAGACAAAGGAATACCGTTATCATTGTGTTAGTGGACGCATAATGAGAACTATATGGTTTAGTCGAAAACCAACAGCTGATAGCCTTTGTGCATGTGTTCAGTGACGACGGTGAGCATGGAAAGGCCAATGGTCACATCAGGATTAACCTCTTCCTGTTCATACCCTCTGGAAAGCAGCGACTGACCACAGACATAGATATCTGCCCCGGCCTCTTTCAGTGCCGAGATCAGTTCCGGGTTCGGGTTATCTACACCGTTCTTGCTTTTGTAGCGGGCATTGCCCAGAATGGCTTCGGTTGCTCCCCCATGTACAACCACTACCACGTGAAGATTCTCACCGCTGAGGCCACCTAATCCGTGGAGGTTCATCATTCGGGCCACATTGTTTAGCCCGGCATTGATCTGATTTTTGTCAGGTTGCAGGTTTTTCAGATCTATTACAATCTTATACTCAATCTGAGGGTCTGGTTGTACGCTTCCGGGAATCTCGTAAATACCTCCATAACCGTCAACAATCGGGAACTGCGCCTGCTGTGCATTTGCTGATGCATAAGTGGCGAGAAGAATGAGTGTCAAAAGCGAGATATAAGAGCGTTTCATCTGATTGGAGAGTGTTGAGTGATCTTTTAAACTGAAGGCCCAATGTAATGAAATTCATCACTCATTAGCGAAACCTTGCAGAAGTTAAATTACTGAAAAGCTGATTTAATCTAAGAGTTAAGTATAAATTCTCATAATTTACACCAATACCGTTTTTGAAACACCTTAAGAACAAATGCGTAGGAGATTCAGAAACATCTCACAAACGGTAACATGCATGACACCAAAAAAAACTCTCTCGATTCTCCTATTTTTGGCAGGGACATTTGGGTTATACTACCAATCCAGTGCTCAGGATACCCCGCCACGATCTGTACTTATCGAAAACAAACTGGTGACAGGCGAGCCCTATAAATCCGAGCGGTTCCCCGTGGATCGAACTGCATCGCTATCGGTATTCACCCTTAACGGTGATGTAGAGATTTACGAAAATCCTGAGCTCGATTATATTCAGATTGATCTTTATGTGGACCGAGGTTTTTCTTTATGGTCAGGTGGAGCAAACCTGGATAACTACCGGATCATTTTTCAGAGGAAAAGAGAGCAGATTATAGCAAGTGTTGAACCCAGACGATCTGAGTCGCGGATATGGAAAGGCGACAATATCACATTCAGTTACATCATACAAACGCCTGTAGATATTTCTTCCAGAATACGAAACACTAAAGGGGATATCTATGCGCGAAATTTAAAGGGAAATCATCTTATTCAGGCAACGGTGGGAGATCTCTATCTTGATAATCTTGAGGGAGAAATTAACGCGTTCTCAGCCAGCGGCAACATCACCGCTGAGAATATAAGGGGGGAGTTGAATGCAAAAACGACAAATGGAAATATAGCAGTTACGAACTCATCCGGAGAAGTTCGCCTGCGGACCGTAACCGGTTCTATAGATGCCAATGGCGGGAATGGGGAGTTTATCGCTGCAACAACAACCGGTGATATTACGGCAAGGCTTCTCTCCGTTGGTCAGGGCAGCTATATTGAAACGGTTACTGGATCGGTAAATCTTACGCTCCCGGCAGAGCTAAACTATTCTATTCAAGCGTCGGGCTCGTCTGTTGATGTTAGTGACCTGCTGAATCGCCGGGAGTTTGAAGGACGGGTACAGCAAAGGGTGGCAAATGTTGTGTTTGGAAGCGGCAATATTCCTATACAAATTTCATCAGTATCAGGTAATGTGATCGTCAAAACGGGCTCTAACTGATGATATTAAAAAGTGCAGGGATTGCAGCGGGAAGATTCAGTGCGGCAGCAGCCCTCTGCCTGATACTTTATTGCACGCCTGTTATAGCCACTCAAAGTGAATCCGGAGTGCAGTTTCTGCAGGCCGATGACCTGCTTACCCGGGATCAAATAATCTATCTCACCGACCAATGGAAATATTTCCCCGGTGATGAGAAAGGGTTTGCAGATCCTGAGCTCGATGATTCGGAATGGGGGCAAATCAGCACATATCTCACAGCATTTGATTTTGCTTTTGCTGAGTGGCAGGGCGTGGGATGGTTTCGATTGAATATCCACGTAGATTCATCACTGGTAGACAGGCCGCTTGCACTACTCATTGAAAAACATCTGGGCGCCTCTGAATTTTATTTGAATGGGGACAAAAAATTCACTCTGGGCTCGATTGAACCTGAAGGAATCACAGAGGCGTACACCGATTTTAAGCCAAAAATGATCGTCTTTCCAGAGCCGGGTGAACAAACGATTGCCGTGCGATACGCCAACTCAATACCAGGGAGGTTTATAGAAGAAGAGGGAATGGCGGGGTTTCGCTTTCTTCTTGGTGATGCTAATTACCATCTGGACGCAAGAGTAGAGTCAGCAATGTGGCGATCGGGCTGGCAAACGTTTTTTTTGGGGACACTGCTCGTGTTTGCTGTCATACACCTGCTTCTCTATTCGTTCTATCCTGCAGAAAAAAGGAACCTCTTTTTTGCGCTTTTTACCCTGTTTCTTGGAGTACTGGTTCTCTCAATTTTCAAAACAGAATTTACGCACTCTCCATTTGAAACAGTCCTGTTTAGTAAAATTGCTCAGGTAACCTGGATACTCACTATTCTTTACGCATTGAGGTTTACTTACAGCTTGTACCAAAAACGAACGCCACTGCAGTTTTGGATTATTGGGGGCGCCGGAATCATTTTAATAACAGGCATCTGGTACAATGTGGAAAATATACGCCTAATCCGGGAACTGTTTGTACTGATTGCGGTGATTGAAATGCTGAGAGCCCTGTTTAAGATTGTTCTTCAAAAACGATCCGGTTCCTGGATTATCGGGTTCGGTATTTTCTGTTTTTTGATGAGTATCGTATACAGAGTTATGATTAACGTGAACCTGCTGGCCGGTGAGACAACAACCGCAAGCATCCTTGGATCCGGAACGATGATTCTGGCGATGTCTGTGTTTCTGTCTCGTGATTTTGCAGTCACCCAAAAACGGCTGGAGCAAAAGCTCATCGAGGTAAAAGATCTTTCTGAAAGGACATTAGAGCAGGAGAAACGGAATAAGAAAATTGAAATTGAATCGCGCCTGCTCGAAGCTGAAAACAACCGGAAAAGCCATGAGCTTGAAGAAGCCCGAATCCTCCAGCTATCTATGCTGCCGAGCAAACTACCGGACATTTCTCCGTATGATATTTCAGTGTATATGGAAACGGCGACGGAAGTGGGCGGCGATTATTACGACTACTCAATACAGGACGACGGCTGGATGACGCTGGCTCTCGGTGATGCCACCGGGCATGGAATGAAGGCGGGCATCATGGTGGCGGCTGCCAAAAGCAATTTTCATATGCTGGCTGGCGAAAAGGATCAGGTGACCATGCTTCATCGGATGTCTGACGGATTGCGGAAAATGGATCTGCGAATGATGTATATGGGGATGATTATTATGCGCTGCAAAGGTATGCAGGCAGAGATTATATCGGCTGGAATGCCACCCGTATTATGGTACCGAAAAAACCTGGGACATGTTGAAACGGTGACGCTTAAAGGCCTGCCGCTCGGTACTAAAGTTAAATACCCGTATCAGTCCCGGCAGCTGGAGTTTGAGGACGGAGATGTACTGCTTCTGATGAGCGACGGGCTGATGGAGCTTTTTAACGATAAAAGGGAGCTGTTGGGTCTTGAACGGATTAAGCGGGAATTGCTGAATAAATCGTGTGCCACATCCAGCGAAATTATTAAACATATGAGAAGCCTGATGATGAGTTGGAGTGGCGATCACAAAAACGAGGACGACGTAACCATGATGGCCGTCAAAATCAAAGATGTTGAAACATCCGACAGACCATAACGTAGCGCAAATTGATGCAAAAACAGTGGTGAACAGAATGAATAAATTTCTACAGATATTTTTAATCTTTTTGATCTTTCCTCTTGCACTGGTTGCTCAGCAATCAGAAGAGACGGAAGATCCGTTTAAACGCGATCCAATCTTTAACAAATCCCTGGAAGAACTCATGGGAAGAGATTCGGATTCTGACTCTACCGGAATTGAGCCGCAACGACGATTCAGGAGCTTTCAACAGGAAGGTATTGATTTTGACGGCGCTCTGGAAGCAGGACCATACAACACAAACCCTCTTTACAATCAGTTCCCTAATCTTCCGATGATACATTACAATCGGGTAAATGGCCTTTTTCTCGGTATCAGGAAAGAGAGAATGCAGTGGTACGACTACAACAGTTTTTTAGATCTGAATAAATTCAAGGTTCACGGATTGATTGGCTACGGTACAGCGTCTCAACGATGGGATTATGCCATAGGGCTGGAACGGTTTGTGGGTAGAAATGACAGAATCCTTGTGGGGGCTGAATTTCATCGTGCTACCGCTACGGAAGACTATTGGCGTGTGGGTCTTATAGAGTCGACTTTTACGGCTCTTTTTGCAGCGTATGATTTTCCCGACTATCACCTGAAAGATGGCTTCGGTGTTTATACCGCCGTACGGAGCAAGCGTTGGTTTGAAGGAGCCTTTTCGTATAATAATGACGACTTTTCATCCTTGTCGGTAGGTACGAACTACTCCTTCTTTGGGAAAGGCAGCAGCTACAGGCCCAATCAGCCTATTGACTTGTTAACAGACGAAACAAACATTCAACGATTTAATGTTGCGCTCTCTTTTAACCCAAAGCGACTGATTCTCAACCGCTACTTCTCAGTGTCTGCCACGACAGAAATTGAGCTGGCGGATACCTCGGGTTTTGAAAATGAGTTTTCGTATAGCTCGTACCTTGCAGAGCTCAATCTTTTCTCTAATTTTGAGCCGGGATCCGTGTTGAAATGGCGAATTAGGGCCGGGAGTATCACCGGAAATGCGCCGCTGTTTAAGCAGCATCAGCTTGGGGGTATCGGTTCACTCAGGGGCTCACCCTATAAGATTTTCACCGGAAATCAGATGTTGCTGAGCAATCTGGAATTTCAGTTCGGGAGTATTATCGGCGGCGGCAACGAATGGGTTGATTTCGATAGTTTCTACACAACGTTCTTCCTGGATTCTGGATTTGCGCGTCGAAGCAGTGATCTGCTGAATTCAACAAACCCGTTTGAAGATATGAGTGGCTTCTCCTTCTCAGATCTGCAGCACGATATTGGTGTTGGTCTTGGGTCGGATCTGATCCGCGCTGAACTGGCCTGGCCGCTTAAACGCTTTGGCAGCACACCGGCATTCTGGATTCGGTTCAACCCTACGTTTTAAAGGAATATTGCCTGAAGAGCACTTTCCAAACCGAACAAGAACCTTGCCCCCGACGCTGACAGAAACCCGGGAAAGCGCCGGGAATGCTGACTGCGTCTGGTAACCCAACCTGACAGCACCCACCGGATCTGTCAGCGTTGGAATTCGTACCTTGAGACGGTGCCAGGTAGCGTTTCTTTTTCGATACTGAAAAGAAAAAAAGTTACATTGGTACCTATAATTCTAACTAAGATTCTTCCTATGACTGCCCGTACCTGCACCAATATTTTTCTAACCCTTGTTCTGCTCACGCCTATTCTCCTATCGGCTCAAAACAGCACCGTTCGGGAGAGTTTGCCCATTGAAAGTTCAATCCTTGGGAAAACCGTTGAATACAATATCTATCTGCCTGACGGATATGGGGAGTCTAACCGGAGCTATCCTGTGCTATATCTTCTTCATGGGTATACCGATGACGAAATTGGGTGGACGCAATTCGGTGAAGTACAGCAGATTACGGATGAAGCAACCGATCGGCTGGAGGTGACTGACATGATCATCGTGATGCCGGATGCGGGTGTGAGCTGGTATATCAATAATCACGATGGATCTGTCAATTACGAGGATTTTTTCACACAGGAATTGATACCTCACGTGGACGAAACATACAGAACCCGGCCAACCAAAGAATTCAGAGCGGTAGCGGGACTGTCGATGGGTGGTTACGGCACGCTGATCATGGCAACAAAATATTCAGAGCTTTTTACGGCCGCGGCACCGCTAAGTGCAGCCGTTTTTCTGGATGAAGGAATCACAGGCATGCCCCAGGAGAACTGGGACAGCGCCCTTGGCACCCCGTTTGGCGAGGGACTTGAGGGCGAGGATCGCCTGACCGATCACTACCGCGAAAATTCCATTTTAAATATCATGGAAACTGCGGATCCTGAGATGCTTAACACCGTTGATTATTACATCGACTGCGGTGACGATGACTTTCTCATTCGGGGCAACATGGCGCTCTACAGCACGATGGTGCAGAATGAAATTAATTCGGAATTCAGAGTCCGCGATGGAGCACATACATGGGATTATTGGCGTACCGCTCTGCCGGATGTATTGGAATTTGTGAGTGCACGTTTTCATCGGTAAACTCTACCTGCCAGAGTCCGAAGGTCCTGAGTGTTGAGAGGTGTACATCGGAACATGGTATGTCTATTTTTTACTACCACCTGCTCAAGGTAATATTCAGCTCGTATAAAGATCTATGTGTTGAGATTGAACAGACATACCATGTTTGGTTATGGATCGGGCAGCCTTGATGGCCCGATGATGTTTAGGGCTAGTTGTTTTAACTTACTGCTCGAAGGATTCATTGGATGAGTCGTTGAGGCGTTTAAGATTAAATATGGTATGTCTGACGTTTTATGTGCAATATTGAGTGCCTAACCAAAACCCTAGAATGGAACTAAGTCATGAGATTGAACAGACATACCATATTTGGTTACGTCCCGATACATGGCACCCTATGCTTCCAGAAACCTGAAACGCTCCGGAATGCTTTCAGATCTTAAATGTATAAAATCAGTAAATTATGTTTAAACGTAGATTTGTTCCTGCTGCAGTTCTATCTATAATCACGTTACTTGCATGTACAAATGCAGAGGCCCAGATGTTTAACACGAAATCCGATTTCACACGTCAGGATACACTTCGGGGATCCATCACACTGGAGCGGGTATGGTGGGATGTTACACACTATCATCTGAGTGTTGCCGTGGATATTCCCGGGCAGTCGCTATCGGGCAGCAATGTTATCAGCTACACGGTACTGGATCAGCACCATACGATGCAGATAGATCTGCAGGAGCCGATGGAGATTACGCGGGTTGTTCAAAATGGCTCGGAGCTATCATATGAGCGTGAAGGGAGTGCCTGGTGGATCACTCTGGAAGACGAGCAGATAGCTGGGGGCAATAACCAGTTGACCGTTGAGTTTGAGGGAAAACCGGTGGTTGCAGAAAATCCGCCGTGGGATGGCGGATTGACGTGGGAGACCGACAGCAACGGCAAGCCTTTTGTGGCCAACTCAAATCAGGGAATTGGCGCAAGTATTTGGTGGCCTAATAAAGATCATCCGTATGATGAGCCCGACAGCATGCGCATCAGTATTACAGTACCCGATGACCTGATGGCTGTTTCCAACGGGCGGAACACATCAACAGAGAAAAACGGCGACGGCACAGCCACGTGGCATTGGCGTGTGGTGAATCCCATCAACAACTACGGAGTAAACCTGAGTGTGGGCGACTATGTCCACTTTGATGAAGAATACGAGGGCGAAGACGGGTTACTAACGCTCGATTATTACGTGCTGCGTGAAAATGAGGAGAAAGCCCGCGATCAGTTTTATGGTCAGGTAACACCGATGATGGACGCGTTTGAACATTGGTTCGGTCCCTACCCTTTTTACGAAGACGGATTTAAACTGATTGAAGTGCCCTATCTGGGCATGGAGCATCAAAGCGCGGTAACCTATGGCAACGGGTATGAAAACGGATATCGCGGGCGCGACCTGAGCGGGTCCGGCTGGGGGCTGACGTTTGATTTTATCATCATCCATGAAACCGGTCACGAGTGGTTCGCCAACAATATTACCTACTCCGATGTGGCTGATATGTGGGTGCATGAAGGGTTCACAAATTACTCAGAAAGCCTCTACCTTGATTATCATAGCGGTGAGCAGGCAGCGAATGAGTATGTGCAGGGACTGCGGGCCGGTATTTCGAATGATCGCCCTCTAATTGGGATCAGGGGCGTGTACTATCGCGGGTCGGGTGATATGTACAATAAGGGCGGAAATCTTCTGCACACGATCCGCCAGATCGTAAACGATGACGAGCTCTGGCGGCAAACTCTGCGCGGATTGAACCATGAATTTCGGCATCAAACCGTTACATCGCCACAGATTGAGACGTTCATCATTCAAAAAGCAGGAGTTCCATTGGAAACGGTATTTGACCAGTATCTCCGGGACATCCGCATCCCAATGCTGGAGTATTTCTTTAGGGACGGGGAGTTGCGCTATCGCTGGGGAAATGTTGTGGATGGGTTTACGATGCCGGTAGATGTCACCATCAACAGGGAGGCGCTGCGGCTTACAGCAACTGACCGGTGGCAGTCCATGGCATGGGAAGATGAGGAAAGCACAGTCTTGATAGTAGATCAAAACTACTATGTGGGCAGCTTCAATCTGCTGGGTAATCAATAACAGAAGTCATCCCTACGATGGGGCAAAGCCTTCTCTTATTGTTACTGGGCAGAATCGGATGAGCAGCTAACGGGTATCATCGTTAAGCAGACCAGGGGAAATCACGGAGATCAGACGAGCTGAAGGTTCAGGACACTGGCCCGCCAGGCTGTGGACGAATGAACTGTTGACCTGAGGGCGAATACTATCAGGTGATAGAAAAGGCTTGCTAATGCCATATAAAAGATCGTATTTAAGCTGAGAATTAAGAGGGACTTGGGGATAGGATCGCACTGTTTCGGAAAATAAGGAAAAATGCTTATATGGAAAGGAAATTTCAGACGCTATTTGGTTTATGGCCTGGGTGAAATTCTATTGGTTGTCTCCGGTATTTTCATCCTCCTGCAGGTGAATAACTGGAACGAAGAGCCGGATCTGATCTACACTATCGACCCAAGAAATCAATTAATAGACTTTGAAAGTTATATCCTGTCGAACAGCAGTATTTACGAATCACTCATAAAATCTCTGAAAATCCTTTAGAACGTTATTCCAATGACAAATTTATATCGACAAGCCCGAAAAAAATTCATATCCGGAGAGCATCCTCGACCCTATGTTCTCAATATAGTTGTCATATGTATGGTGTGTTTTTTCGTGGTACCGCAGGCATATGGTCAGTGGACAAACCACTACCCAAAACTGGATGATTTTGGTCATCATGTTTACCTGGAGCAACATGAGCTTCCGGTCCTGTCTCATGGCCCGACCGACCCTGCCCCGGGACCTGATGGCCAGACACTGGCATTTGCCGCACAGGGCTGGATTTGGCTGATGAACCTCGACAGCGGTGAAGCCACGCGGCTGACCAGCGGGCCGCATGCGGATGGCCGTCCAAGATGGTCGGTTGACGGCAGCCAAATCGCGTTTGTTCGTGACAACGGCGACGACACATCCATTATGCTGCTGGATATTGACGAAGGCCGCGAGCTAATAATTGATACCCCGGCCATTGAACTTGACCCTGAATTCTCGGCCGATGGGCAATATCTGTTTTACACCTCCGGTGAAAATGGGAGTCTTGAACTGAGGCGGCGCCATCTTGAGTCTGGATTTGACGAAACACTGACCGACCTGAGCCAGGTCGTTCGCAACGCTCGCCGTCTGCAAGGTGAATCAGGGATGCTTTATCTGCATGGCAGTGGTGCCAACCGCGTGCTGCGAGAGCGTAATTTTGTAGAAGGGTATGATCGTATCGTACATGGGGAAACGCTCACCTATCACCTTACCGCGGACACGCATCCTACGCAACGCCTGATCGTTTTCAGCGCCCCCATCGATAACGACTACCATCTCTGGACGATGGATCTTGATGAACCGCGAGTGAAGCACCGGCTAACCGATGGGAATCCCTATGCGCTTACGCCGGCCTTCAGCGCAGATGGGAGTGAAATCTTTTACGTTGATTTGGATGACCGGCGCCAGTTCCGATTGATGCGACTGACAACATACGGTGGCATACCGGAACAAGTTCAAATCACCCAATGGAATTACGGCGCGCCAACAGGCAATATGTCTGTGTCGCTAACTGATGATCAGGGTGAGTCTGTGACTGCCCGCGTTTCAGTGACAAGTGCCGACGGTCACCCGGTCTCATTTTCCGAAGATGCCACCTATTTTGATCCTCAGACAGGTCGTCACTATTTCTACGTAGAAGGTGAGACTGAATTACACGTACCGGCAGGGCGTTACACGATATTGGCAGCCCGCGGACCCATGTCGCAGGTCGCTGAAACCGAAGTCCTCGTCCGGCCCGGCGACAGCTCAACGGCCGATTTAACAATCTCAAAAGTCTGGGACGCCTCGTCTGCCGGTTACGTGTCGGCCGATCACCATGTCCACCTTAATGGGGACGGTCACTACCGCGCAACACACAGCGATGCCTTGCGCCTGATGGCCGGTGAGGCGCTTGACCATCTTGCACCGATGTCGTGGAATCGATGGGAGCGCCGCATCGACCGCGATGTTCTCGGGCAGGAAACAACTCTTGACGGCCGAACGGTACAGCAGGGACAGGAAGTACGCTCACATTTTCACGGCCATATCGGGCTGTTAAATGTGCAGACCCCATTTGCACCCTGGTTTTTCGGGCCATATAACCCTACGCTGGGCAACCCGGACCTGACGAATGGCGACGTCTTTGAATTTGCTGACAATGAAGGTGCATTCGCCACTTACGTTCACCCTATAGGCACTGATCAGGACCCTTTCACACACCTTGAGGACGGTCCGATTCCGCTTGAATTGATTTCCGACGGCGTGCTTGCAGACCGTATGGGCATCGAGCTGGTATGTGCCTGGACCAGCCCGCTGGGCAATGCTCAAGTATGGTACCGCCTGCTTAATATAGGCCGTCCTATAGCGGCAATGTCCGGCACAGACGGCTGGGTGGATTTCCACCGCACACCTGCCATGGGTACGGGTCGAACCTACATCAGGACCGATGATCCTAACATTTCTGCCGAAGCGGTCGTTAAAGCCGCAGCCTCCGGCCGGAGCTTTCTTACCACCGGTCCGGCGCTGATATTTGAACTGGATGATGGTGCCCGGCCAGGGGATGTAACGTCATCTGGCAGCCGATCATGGCAGGCAGTACTGGCGAGTACGACGGACATCGATAGTCTGGAGATTATTGTCAACGGAAAAGTCGTGCAGCAGCTTGGTGGTGTGGATGCTGATGAAACCAAGACCTATACCGGAGAAATTGACCTCCCGGAGGGCGGCTGGATCGCTGCCCGCGCTTATGCTGCAGAACAGCGTAACGATTCATGGCCTACGATGCATGCACGACCCTTTGCTCACTCTTCACCGATCTGGATTGGAAATATTGGCTCAACGGACCCCGATGCACGTGCATCCGCAGCTGCAGATCTTATCCGGGCCATAAATGCGGCTGAAAATCAGGCGCGTGAAGCTTATGGTGACGTCGAAACCGATCGGATGCAGGCGCGATTTGATGAAGCCCGTGCAATGTTGAGGGAGATGATGGAATAAAAAAGATTGACATGGCAGGATCAAAAAATCAACAGAATACATTTCCGCGAAGATTCTGCGCATGAAAGTGGAGACGGCCTGCCGGCTATTTAGCTGCGACGAATTGGTATTTCACGAAGATGAGGTATGCAGGCTAAAGGGGCTTTTTACTGCCCGAAAACCGGAAAAGATACCGTGAGCTCAATCTTTTAACCCCTAAAATCAGCGATACAGTCATGCACCGTTACTTCCGGCATATCCGAAAAAAACTTATGGAACAGAATAAAGTTCGCACCTGCTTATTCTGTGATCTGGTAGAGTTTTTCCTGGTCATGATCTGGATATTGAGAACCTTTACGCAAGGGACAACATAAGGGGTAGAATAATGCGATATCCTACCCAAATTTATATCCAAACCGTTTTCGCCGTTTTTAGGCTTTGATTTAGCCGCTCTTTTTGGTTCATTCATGGTATGAATCGGATGGTCGTCATCTTCTTATTGGTTTTTGTGTCGTGTTGGGAAACTCCATCAGACCCTCCCCACGGACAATTCATTACAGTACTCGGTATCGCACAGGATG
>Ga0136558_1001345_pt1 | contig 12596 bp, 14 predicted proteins | sample AntRauTorckE6833_FD_101391 | JGI IMG/M metagenome (GOLD analysis project Ga0136558, IMG submission 101391) | Saline lake microbial communities from Rauer Islands, Antarctica - Metagenome Torckler E6 #833 | ecosystem: Environmental > Aquatic > Non-marine Saline and Alkaline > Saline | place...
CGTATGGCTCTGCGCTACTAAGAATTGTTCCGCCAGGATCTTGTAGCTGCACCTGCCCTCCGTTATTGCCCAATGTCATTCGATGTTCTGCAGAAAATAGGGCAATGTATTGCTTGGGCTGAATGATTAGATTTTCAAGTGTTTGATTTGTACTTAAACTCTTGCCAGTCTTTACCTTGTAGCCAGCCAGCGACACAGGGAAGCTATTTGGGTTAAACAGCTCTACAAATTCGTCAGTTTTGTCGAGCGCTGGTTTAGCCGGATCTGGTAATGCCTCGGTGATTAATATTTTTGCGTAGGTACGATTTTTGTCACTAGCAACACTCGGGTTACGGCTAGAAGTTGCTGGCAAAACCTCAACCTCCATAGGCGACCTCTGGTTTTCAGCACTTGGCGTGACGCTCGACGTCCACTCGAAGCCATCATCGAAACGCGCCCAGCTTGAGCCTGAATCAGCTTTTTCATATGCAACTAAATCTGCTGCAACGCTACTGTCAGGCGCCAATACTTGCGCCCTACCCCCGCTATTGGCAAGTGTTAACCCCGTACTGCTTGATTTAAACGCCTTGTAGGATTTTGCGGCGATCAAACCGCTCTCAAAGGTATGCGAGTACTGCAAACTTGAGCCTGTCTGGACCTTATATCCTGTCAAATCTACCGATGAATTGTTTGGGTTGTAGAGCTCTACAAACTCATCATTGGCATCAGTAAGCGGGCTTTTCGGATCAATAAACAGTTCTGATATTTGAAGTTTCAGATAGGTAACAGTCGGCTCTTCTTTGATGGGATTTTCGTTTTCTGCTTCATCTTCAGCCTCGCTCTCGTCCTGCTCGGTGGCTACTATTGGAAGCGTATGTTGCGGGTGGGGTGAGTCGGCTACTACAAAATCTTCTGCGTTATTTTGAGTATCAATATAATCGCCATCTTCGGTTACTGTTCGCTTTAAGCTTTTACTTGCAGCAGGGGCCGGTGCTGGTGCGAACTCCGGAGAATCTGCATTGTCGCCATACCCGAGCAAATCGAGCGTTTCATATTGTTCTACTAATGTCGCCTCGCTGGTTATTGGATCGATTTCCTCAACCTCAACTATCTTTGCGAGTCGTACATGCCCTGCTGACTTAGCTAGGCCTGCATTGAAGGTAGAGAAGTCGTGGTCTTCTGGCATGAATTCGTCGGTTACTGATAATTGATAGCCTCGAGGCTCAATAGCTGCCTCATCTTCAAATTCTAGCTTGGTAATCCAGTTTTCGCCGGTTGCCGATTTGTACTGCAATACGTGGCCAGAGAGTGAGTAGATTGTGTCGGCAGGGTTATAAAGTTCAATAAATTCCGCTGAAGCAGATACATCTGTGGCGGTCATGATTTCGGTTAGTAGCGGCGTAGTCTCAGTGCTATCAATTGCCAAGACAGGCCATGGCATAAGCATAAGAATTACAATGTATGACACTAATTTTTTCATTGTCAATAATGTAGCAACCCAGCTGATATTTTGTAAAATTTATTTTTGTTTACACAGGGTGCGATATAATAGCAATATGCTTAGGCTTAGTTCACATTTTGCTAACCAACCAATTTACAGTGTTCATGCTGGCGGTAAGGTAGGTACGTTATCGCGCTACATTATCAATCCCAACACTATGATTATTGAGGGGTTTTACGTCATGCACGGGGGTGTTGATGACAAACTAATTTTACTGGTACAAGATATTCGTGAAATTGCGCCACAGGGCTATATTATTGACCACGAAGAAAAGCTAGCAGAGGTAAGTGAACTTATTCGCTTGAAAGAAGTGTTAGAGCTTAACTACGAACTTATAGGATTACGAGTACAGACGGAATCTGGCAAAAAACTAGGCAACATAGAAGAGTTCGTAGTGAATGATGACGGCTGGATGGTGCAAAAAATTCATGTCCGTCAACCAACCTGGAAGAGCATGTTTAGCTCTGCGCTTATTGTAAACAGAACCCAAATTGTCGAGGTTACGGACCGACGAGTTGTAGTTGAAGATGGGGTGATTAAAAACGGATCCCCCGTGCGAGCTGCCGAACCAATCAACTAGCCTGATCGAGCGCTGAGCGTACATCTTGATAATTAAAACCTTGTCGAACCAAATAGGCTATTAGTTTTTGGTCATCCTGATAGCGCGTCTGACGACGCTTACGCTCTATAAGCTCAATGAGTGAGTCGTAGTCGCTTACTTCATCTTCTGCAAGCACAGCATCGATAATATCGCTTGCTACTCGTTTTTTGAACAGTTCTTGCTGAAGGCGACGTTTACTTGTGGCCTTTAGCGCACGTCGCGAGCGAACCCAGGCCTCAGTAAAATCGTGGTCGTTGATGTAATTTAGCTTTGCGAGCTTCGCGATTATCTGGTCTATATCTTCTTCAGAAGCATCTTTGCGGCGTAGATAATCGCGCATTTCCCATTCGCTACGCGGTCGTCGTGCAAGTTGTTGTAATGCACGGTCATAAAGCTTACCGAAACCTGATAGTCTTTTGAGCCTTAAAAGATCGCTATCACCCAATTCCTGGCCGATTTTAAGTGATTCAGCTTCTAGCTGCTGAATGCTAAGCGAAAAGCTGTACTTTTTATCTAAGAATATTGAAGCTCTATCTTTGCGCTTCTGCTGAATGCTTATATCAGTTATTTTCACTATCAAGCAATTCTAGAAGGCCCGGAAAGCTTCTTTCCTTGACCTGACTATAGAGATCTAAATTTTCCGAAATAGCTTCCATATTCAATCAATAGTATTACGTAGTATTATTTGAAATATATACACGAATATTTCTTAAGTAAAATTTATGCTGCAGCTACCGCTTCGCGTACAGCCTTTTCAATTTTGTCCATTTCTTTCGGGTGATCAGCCAGCCACTGTTTGGCAGCTTCTCGTCCTTGGCCGATTTTTTCGTCTTTGTAGTCGAACCACGCACCGGCTTTGCCGATAATGTCATGCTTTACGCCGAGATCTACGACATCGCCAGTTCTAGAGATACCCTGGTTGTACATGATGTCGAATTCTGCAATTTTAAACGGCGGCGCAACTTTGTTTTTTACCACTTTTACCTTGGTGCGGTTGCCGATGACATCATCACCGGATTTAATTTGGCCAATGCGGCGGATATCCATACGCACTGAGCTGTAAAACTTAAGCGCATTACCACCACTGGTGGTTTCTGGATTGCCGAACATAATACCAATCTTCATACGAATTTGGTTAATAAACACGACGGTACAGTTAGTTTTACTGATAATACCTGCTAGCTTACGCAGCGCTTGGCTCATGAGCCTCGCCTGCAAACCAATGTGCGCATCACCCATTTCGCCTTCAATTTCGGCACGTGGCACGAGCGCTGCAACCGAGTCTATCACGACAAGATCGACTGCATTCGAACGCACTAACGTCTCTGCTATTTCGAGCGCTTGTTCGCCAGTATCTGGCTGACTAATAAGTAACGTATCGAGGTTAACACCAATCTTTTTGGCATATTCTGGGTCGAGCGCGTGCTCAGCATCAATGAATGCTGCTGTGCCGCCTTTTTTCTGTATTTCTGCTACTGCGTGCAGGGTAAGAGTCGTTTTACCGCTTGACTCAGGCCCATAAACTTCGATAATTCGCCCATGTGGGATACCGCCGCCGAGGGCAATATCGATACCCAAGCTGCCTGTGCTAAAGGTGTTAACATTACGAATCGTTGAGTCGCCGAGGCTCATAATCGCCCCTGTGCCAAATTGCTTTTCAATCTGATCCATCGCTAGTTTCAGCGCTTGTTTTTTGCCATCTTCGTTTTTAGTATTTGCAGATTTTCCACCAGATTTCGCTACCATATCGGTCCTCCTTCTTTGTCTTGTATTAATACTATACCAGCTCCCATCTGTAAATTTTCGTAACGTCGGGCACGGGTGTTTCATGGTAATAGTGCTTACGCTATACTGACTCACAATGGCTGACAATAAAAACTGGTGGGATCTATGAGAATTCCTGATGCAATGGTTCAGGAGCTTTTGCTTGATGCTAAAAAAGCTACAGCAGAAGAACTCGAAGATTTGACTAAAATGGGCAAGGCGCAAAATCGCCCACTACAAGAAGTGATTCTTAATAAACAAATCCTACCCGAGCAAGAGCTCGCAAGGCTTTACGCGAACGCTATAGATGTGCCTTTTATTGAGCTCGAAGATATAGAAATAGACAAAGACATACTAAAAAAAATCCCAGAACGTATTGCTCGTGAATATAAAGCGGTCCTATTTGAGAGCACAAGCACCAAGAAGAAGATTGCAATCGATGACCCAGACGACCTCCAAGCTATCGATTTCCTGACAAAACAACTTGGAGCGGGAGTAGAAATATACCTGGCAACTACCGCAGATATTAATGTTGCTCTCGATAACTACAAAGGCTCCATTAGCAGCGAACTAAGCAAAGTAGTACCCGATGAAGACGATGAAGAAGAATCAGCCGACAAAGTTAACGAAGAGGACCTAGCCGAGGATTCGCCAATTGCTCAAACGGTAAACCTCCTCATTGAGTACGCAATCAAGGCAAAAGCCAGTGACATCCACATCGAACCAAGGGGCGAATTTGTGCAAGTTCGCTACCGAGTTGATGGAGTACTGCGAGAAGCCAATAAACTACCTAAAAAGGTTTTACCAGCGTTAGTCTCTAGAATAAAAATCTTGAGTAGTTTGAAGATCGATGAACATCGTGCCCCGCAGGATGGTCGGTTCAAAATAAGCTTCGGCGAGCAAATATACGCGCTGCGTGTTTCAACATTGCCCGTCGTTGATGGCGAAAAAGTGGTAATGCGTATTTTGGATGAATCAAGCCAATCACTAACCCTGGACGAGCTTGGATTTTGGGGGAAATCACTCGATACAATTCGCCACTCAATTAGCCAGCCACACGGAATTATGCTCGTGACCGGGCCAACTGGTTCTGGTAAATCAACAACACTTTTTTCTATCTTAAACCTCTTGAACAGTCCGGGAGTAAATATTTCTACCATTGAAGATCCGGTGGAATACCGTATACCAGGGGTAAACCAGACTCAAGTTAACGTCAAAGCCAATATGACATTTGCTAATGGTCTCCGTGCGCTATTGCGACAAGACCCCAACGTGATTATGATCGGAGAAATTCGAGACGGCGAAACCGCCGACCTAGCGATTCAGGCGGCATTGACCGGACACCTCGTATTTGCAACTCTCCATACCAACAATGCCGCGACTGCTATCCCACGTCTGCTTGATATGGGCGCCGAGCCATTTTTGATTGCCACTACGGTAAAAGCCGTTGTTGGTCAACGCCTAGTTAGGCGATTATCACCTGATGCTCGTGAGACATACCAGCCCACTAAGCAAGAAATGGATGAGATTAAAAAGAACTTCAAGATCAAAGAAGCAATCGATAAAGTTAAGGAAGCCCAAAAGGTCATTGAAGCCCGCGAAACCAACCAAAAGAAGAACGAAAGCTCTACTAACAAAATTATTGCCCCGCTTGATCACACAGAAGACGAAAGCATTTTAGATAAAATCAAAAATGATCCCAATATTATCGAGCGCAGTGAAGTCGAAGCAGCAGCCCAAAAAGCAGTTGAAAAGGCAGTTAAGAAAGCAGGCACGCCTGAAGAAGAAATTGTTAAAAACGCAACAGATCTTTCAACCAACGAAAGTAACCTTACGTTATGGCGCGTCAAAGAAGGCATGGATGGTGTTGGCTACAAGAGTCGTGTCGGCATTTATGAAGTACTGGGTGTCTCATCGACTGTCCAGCAGCTTATCGCCTCCAGAGCTACGTCTGATGTTATACAGGAGCAGGCTATGAAAGAGGGTATGATGACGATGCAACAAGATGGATTTGTAAAATCCATGCAGGGGCTTACGACATTAGAAGAAGTATTGAGAGTGACAAGAGAATAATATGGCAACCTTCGAATATACAGCCGAAAAAGATTCTAAAGTACTCACAGGTAGCCTTGAAGCTATAGACCGCGAAGGCGCTAGTAAAGTTCTTGCTAAAGAAAACATGCGTATTATTTCGCTTAATGAAGTGCAGAAAAGCAAATTTAATCTAAATTTTGAACTCAGCGAACCTCGAGTTAAGCTACAAGACCGTGTCGTATTCACGCGCCAACTCGCGACCATGATCAATGCCGGCGTACCGCTGGTCCGCTCGCTGGCCACACTTTCACAACAAACAGATTCAAAAGCACTCAAACGATACTTAGCAGAAGTCGTACACGACGTAGAAAGTGGCGAAGCACTTGCTAGCTCGCTCAAAAAGCACCCCAAAGCATTTGATGATATTTATGTGAACATGGTGGCTGCCGGAGAAGAAGGTGGTATTTTAGACAGCATTCTTCTCAAGCTAGCCAATCAACAAGAAAAAGATGCCGAAATTCGCGGTAAATTAAAAAGTGCCATGACCTACCCTGGCGTAATACTTTCGATTACTTTTGTAGCGTTCATCTTCTTGATGACAACTGTCATACCTAAAATAGGAACTATTATTAAGGACCTAGGCGGCGACGATTACGAGTTGCCTGTTTACACGCAGGTTATGCTTAAAATAAGTGACTTCATGGTTAACGATGGCCCGTTACTGCTTGTCTTATCTATTATTGTCTTTTTTATTCTTGGCAAGTATATTCGTACGCCTAAAGGCAAGCTCAACTTTCACCGAGTCCTGCTCAAAATACCACTAGTCGGTAAAATAATCACCAAAGTTGCTATTGCTCGCTTTTCTCGCACTTTCAGCGCCCTAAGTGCAGCCGGAGTTAATATTCTTGAGTCACTAAACGTTACGGCAAATGCCGTGGGCAACGAAGTCATTAAAAGGCACATCTTAGACGCCCAACAAGCAGTTAAGAATGGTAAAAGCTTGAGCGAGCCATTATCTGGAGTTAAATTATTTCCGCCAATCCTAAGCCAGATGATAGCTATCGGTGAAGAAACTGGCGAAATAGATACGGTTCTCGAAAAACTAGCCGACTTTTATGACCAAGAAGTAGATCAGGTCGCAAACTCCTTAACTTCTATACTGGAGCCAATCATGATTGTCATCCTCGGCAGTATTATTGGCGTGATTGCTCTTTCGGTCTTTGGCCCAATTAGCTCAATCACGCAGTCAATTTAATCTCAAGAATTAACCCTAGTTGACTTGGATGCGCTTATGCTTAATAATTATCAACCAGATACTACTGCAAACTATGTAGCGTATGTATTTAAATCAAAATTAATTAAGGAGGTGGGCTTCATGAAAGTTTCACTTAAAAAACAACAAGGCTTCACAATTATTGAGCTCTTGATTGTGATTGTTGTTATCGGCATCTTGGCCGCATTAGTATTAAACGCATTTGGTAACATCCAAGAGCGAGCTCGCGACACAGAGCGTCGCAGCGACATTAACGGTCTTCACGCACAGCTTGAGTTGTTCTACCAGGACACAGGAGCGTATCCGATTGGTACTGCAGCACCAACTGCACCAACCGAAGCTGAGCTAATAGCAGCATTTGAAGATTCAACAGCATCAAACCTATCGACTGAACTGCTAGTCGATCCAAACGAAGGTGCTATTAACACTGGTAATGATTACACATATGCACCAGTTGCTGATGGTTCATCATACGATCTCTCTACTACCCTCGAGGTAGACGAAGACCCCTTGGTGAACCCAGACGTGTTCTCGCGCGACTCGCTCAACAACTAGTAATAGTTACGAGAGTCAACTTAAACCCTCCCCTAGACCAGGGAGGGTTTTTGCTTTTTGTAGCATAAGCAAAATAGTTTATACTGAAACTAAATAGCCTCCAATAATGAGGCAATGTGGGAAGACATAAAAAAATGAAATCGTCGCTATTTTATGAAAAGAAACCAGCACTTGGCCTAGACATTGGCAATGGCAGCATTAAGGTTGTTCAATTAGAGAAACCGAAGTCTAAAAAAGATCGCCATCTGGTGCTTGGCTACGGCTACACCACTTTCGAAGCCGCTGCCATAAACGACAGTGGTGTTGTGATTGATTTTGACGAAGTGGCAAGAGCAACGTATCAGCTCTTAACTGACACCGTTATCGGTGGACTTACTACAGACAGGGTTGTTGCTGCCTTGCCTGTATCAAGAACGTTCACGCGCGTTATGCAGCTACCCGACGTTGGAGAGTCAACTCTGCAGGACGCCGTCAAGCTCGAGGCCGAACAATATGTACCCATGCCGCTCGAGGATTTATATTTTGATTACGAGATAACGTACCAAGACAAATCTAATCCAGACTCAGGAACTGAGGTATTAATGGTAGCTGCTCCTAAAATTGTAGTCGATTCGTACTACAAACTTCTGGGGCTAGTTGGGCTTGAAATTAACCAACTTGAGACAAGCCTAATATCATCAGTTAGGGCTGTTCAAAGTTTCCAGGAGCACCAACTTGAGCAAGAATTAACTGAAAGCAATACAACTGGCGCCACACTACTCATCGACTTTGGGGCTAAATCGAGTGATTTAAGCATTTTTGATTCAACAATTCGCGTAACCGGCACCGTACAGCATGGCGGAGATTCAATCACAAGAGCAATCGCAGAAAAAATGGATATAACCGAGCGGCAAGCACATACACTCAAGACGCGCTACGGGATTAAGGATAGTAGCAAACACCAAAAGGATATTATGGGTGCCACAAGAAAGATTCTGGCAGAGACCCTCAAAGAGATAAATAAGATGCTCAGATATTACAAGAGTCGGGCAGCGGGAGGAGGCGAGATCCAGCAAATTCAGCTACTTGGAGGTGGCGCCAATATGCCTGGCCTCGCAGAATATATACAAACCGAAACAAATGTAAATACATCTATTTGTGATCCGTGGAGCGCAGTTAATTTTGGGAAGCTACAGGAACCGCATCAATCAGAGATAGCTATGTACACCACAGCGGTTGGTTTAGCGCTGGCGGGAGTTAACAATGATTAATCTGCTGCCATCAGAGGTAAAGAAACAGATTGCGTTTGCTCGCTACAACGTTGTGGTAATACGTTATATGGTGCTGGCAATAATCGTGGCTACATTCTTATCGCTGATAATGATTGCAGGTGTGTTTTTCGCAAAGCGAGAAATAACCGCGCTTGAAGAAGAGCTGCAAGACAAAGAAGCGCTTGTTGGCAATCTTCGCCAGATTGAGCTTGAAGCTCGCGGGTTCGAAAGCGAACTTGAAACTGTCGAGAAGCTATTTGAACAAGAAAGTAAATTTTCTGTTTTTATTGGTGAGCTTGCGAGTGTCATCCCTCCTTGGGCAAAATTGATCTCTATCCAGTTAACTCGACCCGACCCGCCCAAAACAAGTGTCACCATAAATGAAGACGGTGAGCCCATTACTACACTTATACCCTCAACCAACGACGGTAAAACACTTGATATAAGCTTCAATGTGCGCAACAACAACGACGCAGCAGTGATACGTAAAAACCTACTTGAAGTACCACGCATAGAATTTGTCGATGTCCAAAATATAGCAACTACTGAGGTTGATAATAAAACTATAACTACTGTTGCTATAAGACTGGCCCTCAAAGAGTCACCCGATAAAGTCTATACAGCCCCTGAGGAGCAAGCACAATGACCGCACAAAAAGTCTTCTACGCCATGATAGCGGCCATGATTTTACTCACAATCGGTTCAGGATACATATTTATTATCTTCCGCGACAACTTACGCAACGACATCACAGAGATAACTGAGAAAAAACTCGAAGTAGAGCTGGCAGATGGCGAGCTTAGACAGCTCAGAGAATCGCGCGATACCTACGAGGAGTACAGCTACCTCCGCGATGATTTACAAAATATCTTGCCTGAAGACAAAGAGCAATCAGAGGCTATTCAAAGAGTTGTAGGCCTGTTCGCTAAAGCTGGTGTACCCATTAGCGGAATTAATTTTCAAGGCACCGATGGTCTGCCGAGCGACACCTCTCAAACCCAAGATAGCGGCATTAACGGTGTAGCCTCACTCCCCATAGATGTAATTGTTCCTAGCCCTGTCGACTACAGTACAGCTATCAAACTATTACAAATACTTGAAAATTCTGAACGTCACTTAAATGTCACGAGTTTTGGCTTAACTGCTGCTACTAGCAGCGACGTAGTGCCGGAAGGCTATGTGAATATCGCCACCAGTATAGATTTACAGCTAAGAGATAACACTCAAACTTCGCCCGCAGGGACGGAAATAAATCCAGAAGGATCCAACTAGCATGAAAACTCCTAAAATTACCAAGGACTCGATAGTTAAAATACAACGTCGCGTCCTACTTGAACTCCATAAATTTCAAATAATACTGATTAGTGCGTTCGTGCTCTTTCTTCTAAGCTATGCGGTTGTCGAAGTTGGTAGAGTCGCTAACACGAGTATTACACCCGAGCAAGAAGTCGCGAAACAAACTGAACTTGCATCAAAACGTATTGAGTTCGATCAAGAAACCATAAGCAAAATACAGCTACGTCTTGATGAAGACATACAAGTACAGGCACAAGATCTTGGTACTGAAAATCCGTTTCAAACCAGCAACTAAACGACGTCTATTCCGAACTTCTTTATAAATCGTTCGTGGGCTTCGTTTATGTGTTTAGCAGAAATATTTGGATCTCGTGCATAGCGAAAACCGAAGTTTGCCGCCTCTCCTGCTGTCTCAATAAATATTGTACCGTAGTTAAACACGCTCTGAATTACGCCGCTCTGCGTTGATGAAACATCCTGCACTTTCTCTAAGCTTAATTGTGATATTTTACGGTTAAACAGGCTTGTCTGGATGACCTGAATTAAGTTTTCATTAGTAATTATGAGCTCATTTAAACCATAAACTCTGGCCGAAATATATGTTGCAAGCATAATCAAGAACGACAAAGCTCCAATGAACACATATGCAAAACCGAGAGGTAAATTATTGCCAAATAAGTCGGTAGCTCCTAAGAAAACTGCTAATCCTAGGAATGCAATAATTAATAATAGCCCCGTACTGTAGATACCTACTAGGCCAATAGGGTGTCTTCTTATTTCAAGCTCAACTACTTCGCTTGGATCTATATCTAGTATTGCCTGGCGCATTAAATTCTACCTCAATTAATGGTATACTACATCTATAATACATGATGCGTAATGTGGGCGAATAAAAACATGAAAAGTATTAAACAAAGCGGCTTCACCATCATCGAGCTCGTAGTCACCATAACTGTTGGCTCAATTCTGATGCTTGTGGTCACTCAGAGCGTAACAGCGTTATCTATCACCAACAAACGCGCACGCGACCTAGGGGTCGCTAATACCGTCATTGAAGAGCGCATCGAAACGCTACGTAGCCAAGGCTACACGAGCCTAAACAATGGCTCGTATGACTTCAGCGCAGATTTACCCCCTGAACTACTAGACCCAAACACAGCCAGCTACACCATCTCTACTTTTACACCATCCATTAAAAAAATTGATGCAACAATTTCATTTAATGACGCCTCGGGTGGTCAGCGTACCTATAACTATGCAGCCCTGATTGGAGAACTTGGTGTCGGACAATAAGCAAACTGGTTTCACTATTGTAGAGCTGCTTATCGCAATTACCGTTCTAAACATTCTTCTTGTATCACTTTTGGGGGTGTTTTCTGGATACTTCGCGAGTCTTGTGCGCTCGAATATCGAAACACAGCTAACACTTGAATCGCAGCAGCTTCTTTCAAGTGTTACCGAGGACTTACGCGTTGCAGCAGTAGTGAGAGATACGAATCTTATCGATGACCCAAACAACGGAAGCAACTGGCAGACAGACGAGGCAACCGACGTTCTGGTTATTGCGACTCCTTCATTGGATGGCAGCAGAAGTTTTATTATCGACCCACTCACAAACCGACCCTTCCTCGATGAAATTATCTATTTCCAGAACTCTAACGTGTTCTATAAGCGCATCCTCGCAAATCCTAACGCCACCGGCAATCGGCTATCTACCACCTGTCCTTCAGCAATCGCAACTAGTTCCTGTCCGCCAGACACTGAATTCACTGTAAGCTTTGCAGATTTAAGCTTTGAATTCTTCGATGTAGACGATGCCGTCACAACTGACGCTACTCTAGCGCGATCTATTGGAGTCGATATTGAACTACTCCGAGATTCACCAATTGGCGGCGATATTAACCTGCTCAACACAAGCCGTATAACACTTAGAAATCAGGAATCATGAGATACAACCTAAAACAATCAGGTTTCGCTCTTCCTAGCGTGGTCATCATGTTTACATTCTTGGCAGTAATTGGCACTACCATGCTGCAATTATCAACAACTGCATACCGAACAGCTTCAGACCTACGGCACGACACGAATGCCCAGCTTGCAGCCGATTCTGGCATTGATCTTGCTGTGTATGAAATAGCCTCCGACCCAACCTGGACCGGCACGCCAACATTTGCAACTATATTGAACGACGGAACATACGAAAGTCGTACTTCTGTTACTGTCATCGATATCGACAGCGACACTAAAGAGGTGGTTTCTACGGGCACTACGTTTCGCACAAGCGACCCTAGCGCTATACTCTCGCAACGTGTAGCGCGCTCTGAACTGCGAGCCGTTGGCCTC
>Ga0136558_1001348_pt1 | contig 12577 bp, 7 predicted proteins | sample AntRauTorckE6833_FD_101391 | JGI IMG/M metagenome (GOLD analysis project Ga0136558, IMG submission 101391) | Saline lake microbial communities from Rauer Islands, Antarctica - Metagenome Torckler E6 #833 | ecosystem: Environmental > Aquatic > Non-marine Saline and Alkaline > Saline | place...
TTCCATTAACAATATATCCAGACCTGGGACTAAACATTTTACTAAACAGTTCAAAAGTTACATACTTAATGTCCTCAATCGAATCGTGACCAAGTGCAGCAACCACAATTTCAGCGTCCTTTATTTCTAGAATCTCAGTAACCAAAATTGCTGTTGGCACCAAATGATTGTTCATGTATGAACCACCACTTTCCCTATTTCTTCCCGAGAATAGTCCAGATTGATAGTCATACGCTGAGTAGATAAACTGTCTGTCCACATAACTTCCAGCAAATCTATCTCTAATTAAATTTGTAAATTCACGTTTATACTTGAACCTATCAATTAGTTCAATCATGTCTTCGGGCTCAGCTCCTGAGTCCTTTGGTAAAATACTCATTTGACACCTCAAAATGTAAAAGAACTATCTAAACTAAAACAGTTAATTCTAAAATAGTCAATTACGATAATAAGATTCTTTCTCTAAGTCGCTTAGTGTAATTAACAATATAGTAAAGATTATGAATTGATGCCAAGTGTGGACCTAGAATTTCTTGTGAACGGAATAGGTGAGCCAAATACGCTTTGGTATAATTGGTACAGACATAACAATCACAAGACTCGTCTGGTTTAGAAAAGTCTCGCTGATACTTAGTGTTTAAAAGATTAGTACGGACGTGTCCCTGATTGGTCTGCTCATAAATTGTTCCAGTGCGAGCTATTCTGGTTGGTGCCACACAATCAAAAGTATCACAACCAAGAGCCACCCCTTCTTCTATATCCCGGGGCTCACCAATTCCCAGCAGGTGTCTAGGTTTATCTTCTGGCAATACTTCATTTACGACTCGTATAGCCCCGCCCAAATCCTCTTTAGTGAAACTACCCCCAATGCCGAAACCATCAAAATCCATAGAACTCAACACTTCTGCGCTTTGCTTCCGCAAATCTAGATGCCTACCTCCTTGTACTACGCCGTAAATTCCCTGCTTCTTAAGAGCTTGATAATTTTGTTTATGAGCCAATACACTTCTTTTGGCCCAACGGTGAGTTCTTTCCATGGCTTCCAGTTGGTATTCTTTATCTGCTGTTGGACTAGTGCACTCATCGAAAGCAATGATGATGTCAGCTCCAATATTATGCTGAATTTCAATAGAACGCTCAGCGGTAAAGCGGTGCATGGAACCGTCCAGATGTGAAGTAAAAGTAACACCTTCCTCGTCAATAACACAAAGCTTACCGTGTTCTTCGGCTAACTTTTTTGAGTATACGTTCAGAGTAAGTTTTTCATGGATGTCAGATTCTTCACCTTTAGCAAACTTAGTAACCCCTTTACCAAAAGCTGCTCCTAGGGAAAAAACTTGGAAACCACCACTGTCGGTAATGGTCGGGACGTCCCAGTGAGCAAACTTATTAAGACCACCAGCTTCCTTAACCACATCATCTCCTGGTTGGAGAAATAAGTGGTAGGTATTAGCTAGCGCTACTTGATTACCAACATAGTCCCGCATATCTTCTGGTTTGATACTTTTAACGGTACCTTTTGTACCAACCACCACAAAAGCTGGAGTTTCTATTTCACCATGGGGAGTTTTTATAACACCAGCCCGACCAAGAGTGCCGGGCTGACGCTTTACAATCTCAAATGAAATTGGTGAACTCATTTTATTTAATCTCTAGAAGCTCAATTGAAAAGACTAAAGTTGCATTACCTGGAATTGGGCCGACTCCATTTGAACCGTAGGCCTTTTCTGGTGGTATAACCAACACTCTCTGACCACCAACCTGCATACCAACTAAACCTTCTTCCCAACCAGCAATCACTCTCCCTTCTCCTACTTTAAACTCAAACGGGGCTCCTCGTTTTTTTGAGTTATCGAACTCTGTACCATCTTGCAGTGTACCAATATAGTGAACTGACACAGTGTCACCCTCTTTTACCACCTCTCCTGTTCCTAATTTAATATCATCAATTACCATACGATTTATATTACCCCTATTATCTGCTGCTTGTGCATACGCGTTAGCTCTGACTCGACCAGAGTCATCACCATCAGTCACGATTGATATTGATGACTGGGTTGAAGCTCCCAATTGAGCTGACTGAGCCAGGGAATTATCACCCAAAAGAGTAGATTCAACTTGTGTCAGATAAATGGCCAAAGCCATCAAACCAACGCTAATACCTGCTCCAATTAATTCAAATTTATTAAACATAATTTTTATTCATTTTATAATAGCTATTTTTGTCAAAGATGCAATAAAATTTGACTATAAAGTTAATTGCTGGGTCTAATTAATAGCAAAAGTTTGATGAAATAATCCCATGTTATTCAGGTACATGTATAAAATTATGCCTAAGATTGCAAATATAATAGAGAGTAGCACTATCACTAAAAACTGAAGATTCCCCTTGTTGTCTGATATAGTGTGTTTGTTACTATTGCTTGGTATATTTATATCAATACCCAACAATTTTGATATCTCTTTAGAGTTTAAGGCTTCATCTGTACGAAATACTTTATGTAAACCCTCAACTCTAGTTTTTTTAGTTATAGTATTTTCCCTTAAAACCATTAAGGCCGTATCAACCTCGTCTGCTTTATAGCGAGCGCTTAGAAGCACGGAACGAATTTCCTCTTCTGGTGAGGCAGTATCAACACCATTTATCTTTAGAATATTCTCAATTTGTTTTTTGCTAATCATGTTGATCTTCCAGTATTTCTCTTTTATCTTCTTGACCAATATATTGATTATAAATCTCCAATAATACGACAAAGAGAGTTACCACCACTGGTCCAATCACAAAACCGATTGGGCCCATTAATGATATACCCCCCAAAACAGAAATAAGAATAATGAAGGGATGTAGATTATTGCCACGACTTATTAAATAGGGTCCAATCAGATTGTCTACCAATCCCACGATAAGCACAGACCAAACCAATAATCCCACTGCACTAAATATTTCTCCGACAAAGAAAAGATAAACGATAGCGGGTACAGTTACAATAGTAGTTCCTACTCCCGGTATCAACGCTCCTAATGATGCGAATGAACCCCAGAGAACAGCTCTTTCTATACCAAATACAGTGAAGCCAATAGCCACTAAAGAACCTTGAATAATTGCCACTAAAACTGTTCCTGTTGCGACAGCTCTAACTGCTCTAGCTAGACGATTAAGGATTATTCTGTCCTCATCATCAGGCAGTGGACTAGCTGTAATCAATAACTGTAATAACTCTCGACCATCTCGAAAGAAATAGAATGAACCAACTAAAGATATGAAGAATATAAAGATGGTGGAAAGCGTACCAGCAAATATTGCTCCTAAATTACCAGCGAACCACTGACCACTTGATTGTAGTTGGTCCAGTATATCAATTTCAAACCCCGGTATAAGACTTTCTAAACTTTGCTCGATGGTAGCAATCTGGGTCTGTATTCCACCTTCGCCCTTATTTAACTCCTGATAAAAACTCACCACTTCTTGGGCGACCATTGACGACATAAATACCAAAGGTATGATGATGGCAATCAGTACCACTAAGGTAGTAGCTAGGGCTGCAATTGAACTGTTATTCTTTGGTATATATTTTTTAATACCAGTGTACAGAGGAAAACAAATAGTAACTATTATAGTAGACAACGCTAAGGCAGTAAGAAATGGTGACATGATTAACCAAACCATGTAACCAGCCATTAAAAGTAGCCCAAAAAAGAATACATACTCAACAATTCTACTTAATTTCATACTTTGATTATACATTAGGTATCGGCTTACTGAAAAGTTTTAAGAACTAGTTTTAGCTTTTTACCAGACTATCAATGATTGACTTGAGTTTAAATTCATCTAGATTCCCTCTTTGGTGTTGTAGAACGTCTCCCGATTGATTATAAATTACTGTTTCTGGCATACTGAATCCATCAATCGAATCATAAAAAACGTCGTTTTTATCTAAAACCAACATAACATCGGTATTAATATTATTAATCTTCAGGAATGCTGAGGCTCTTTCTTTTGGTTCACCTCTATTAATCGCAAGAAACACAACCTCTGACGAGGAATAATTTTGTGAGATGTCTGAGAGGGTTTGTAAATCTGTAGCTGAACTAGGACTCCAGCTGGCCCAAGAGTTTACCACCAGCACCTTATCCAAGTATGATGATAAATCAACAGGGTTTCCGTTAATATCAGTGTAGGTAGTCCCGGATGGATCAGAGAGAGCAACATAAGCAGAACTATCTGAATTCAATCCGTTGTTTTTTATATATATGTTGTAAGTAAACCAGGCAACTAAAACTAATACTAAAACTAAAATAGCAATAAAAAAAAGTTGTGATTTATTTTTTAAAAGCATAAAACTCAAAATTCTTAACCTAATCTGCCACTCTGGTCATTTCTAAGTTGGCAAATATAAACATCCCCAAGACAAGCAATGAAAATACGATTAAAATTAAAACAATTACTTTTCTACTCATGTTAATTTATTGTACAGCATTTTCTAAATCTGTACCCACGTAAATGGTAATTTCTGCTTCTTGTGTTTCAGCGGAATCAAAACGAGACAGCAGAGCTCCGTACATCAACTGACTAAGCTCTAATGCAGACTCGGCTTCTTCTGAACTGTAAACTATGACTGTATTGCTATCACTCGTTCCTAAATCATTTTCTATTGAAACTATATTATACCCCTCACTTTCAAGTCTGATACTTAAATCAGCCGCCAAACCAGGCACGCCGCTACGATTCACTATTTTTATAGTTGGAAGGGTTTGATTGGTTTCATTTTCAGAGACAGCTCTTGTTTCGCTTTTCTTTTCTTCATAAATAAGCTCTTCTGAAGAAATTGATTCAGATCCGCTAACTCCATCTACAGTTACGTTGTAGGGTCTTTCAGATATTGAAGCGGCATTTATATACAGTGAAATTATGCTGACAAAAGCGACTATCGAAGCTAAAACAATAAAGAAAACTTTATACTTTCCAATTAAGCTTAGTATTGATCCTATTTTTTCACTGGCATTTTGTGTATTTTTCCACTTCTGGCTCAGGTCTAACATACCAGCCTCGATTGGAGCCACGACTGATACTCTTCTTCTTGGTTGCACCGGTGTTGCCGTATTATTATTTTGTCCAGGGACAACCCCCGACATTACTAACATTCTTCTAATATAAAGCTTGATTCCCCAAGTAATTATATACATAAAAGCAAAAAATATTGCGATAGTTAATAAAAATGCTTTCCAGGGAAGAACCCAAAAAGTAGTTTCACTTGAGGAAAATTTTCTGACGTCCTCGCCATAGGCCAGACTAGCAATTGCTGTGTATCTACCCATGTCTGCGATGGACCACTCTCCTGTCCAAGAAAATCTGTACTGACGGACACTGTCTGGCAAAACATTACCAAATAGGGTGTTGCGATTTATAGGAATTATTCCACGTTCTTGACCCCACATGTTTTTAATTTGAATTTCACCTTGGGGCAAAATATGGACATTACCCTTATTTTCAAATCTTAGTTCAAAAATTGCTTCTGGTTTTTCTATTACCCTGTCTGCAGTCCTAAAGGATCTAATATCTCCATCTTCATTCACGTCTCCGGTCACACGAAGGAAAAGTAATGAAGTTACGATCTGAGAAGTTACCATTTGTGAACTAGATCGTTCTTCAGGAGGTTTTGTTCCAATTAACATGGCGGCAAAATGACCCCCCGGAGGAGCATCTTCAGGAACAGTGATAGTAAAAGGTAATTCTTTAGTTTGTTCAGCAGGAATAATTATTTCTTCTCTAGTCACATCAACCCATTCGGCCATTGATTTACCCTTTGATTCTTCTTCAACAATTGGAACAAAGCGACCTTGGCCATCCTCTCCCTGTGGTCGGAAGTTAACTACGTTAGCAAAAACCTTAAGCTCATAAGGGTTTGGATTAATAACTCTCACTGTGCTAGTCCATTCCTGAGTTGGGTTTGCGGACATATCAAAAATAGTCGGCGACACACTGAGAGACAAAGCAGATTGTGCTAAGGCATAATAATTAGGTACTATTAAAAATAGTACCAGCAGTAATAAACTACCTTTATTTCTAATCTTGTTTTTTCTTAAGGTCGATATCATGATCCTTTGGATTAGCTTCATGTCCTTCTTTAACGTACATAGTAACTTGCTCTCCATCTTCATCTTCATAATCATGAGCCAAAAACGCTTTTCTGAATAGTAAGGTGACAAAAATTGCCCCCACTAGGATAATACCAAATATCAACAATAATAAGTTTAAGGGCAACAAATAAAAAGAAGTACTATCAAATAGGGAGGCTTTTTGTTTTATACCGTAATCCAGTGACAGATTTGCCTTGAATCTACCAATATCCCTGTCTAAAGGAACATTTGTCATAATAGTTTTTGTTTCGCCTGGATTTATTTGTACTCCTTCAGTATTAAACTCGACGGCATCTATTTCTCGTCCTTGAGAATCATAAAATATAATTTCACCTTGAGGCGAATCAGCAATTTCACCAGTATTTTCTATTATTACTTCGACAGCTCTCTGATTTTCATTAGTTATAAATCTGTCAATTGAAAACCTAGATAGTCTGAGACCTTCTGTTCTCTGGTCGTTGATAGTAATCTTCACAATTACTCCATCAACGTCACCATTCATAGCGTTAGACTCTGCCGTTGGTCTGTTTTGTGCATGCCCAAATCCCACAAAAGCGTGATATTCTCCTGGTTGAACAAAGGGATTGATTCTAATCGTTAGAGATATTTCCTTCCTCTCTTTTGGAGCCAATTCAATTCTTCCTCTAGTAACTTCTATCCAACTAGTAATAGTGTTTGTTCTATCGGTCATTACCGGTGATACGAATTTCTTTATTTCTCCTTCTTGATCTACTGATATTTCGTTCACTGTAGCGTATATATACCTCAAAGAATTTCCGTCATTATTCAAGACTACAGTCTCTTCAATAATATCTCTAGGGCCAGCTGTTTCATCAATTAAAAAAGGTCGAATTGAAATTTCATTAGCTTCGGCAAAATTTGTAGGTAAAACAAAAGCTGTGATTAAAATAAGTAGTAGTGATGAAGTTATTTTCTGCATACAAGTTATATTAACATTTAAAATACGGGAACTACTATATATGTAATGTTAGTTGTATAGTCACCAACTGGTTGTGTGCTGCCGATCTTGATTCTATAGACAATATTCTCAACATCCACTGTGGGAACACTACTGTGCATAATCTCACTCAAATCAGTACTCAAGGCAGCGTAGGAATCTATTGGCGAGAACCGACTTGAAGGGCCGGCCAGCGTTGCGTCAGTTGTATGGTAACCGGAACAACTGACCGCTGATGATAAGCAGGCTGTGTTCCAACCTTCCGGAGCAGCATTTGTACTAGTGATTGGCTGTATCTGCTCACCAATAGAATTTAGCAGTTGTTGATCTATGTATTTATAGACCTGGTACCCTTCTTCTGAATTTGTATCAACAGTGATTTGTTGAGCCACCTCACTATCATTATTTAATTTTAAAGTTCCAAAATCAATATTCGTGGCTGTAGAGGTTGCGTCAGTGGTAATTCCTGCTATTGATGTGTTCGCATCCACACCATCAACAGTAAAGACCAGGCTGGAACTTTCTCCAACCAAACTTGGGTTTGATGAGCTAGCAGTAATAATTTCGTCGTTAGCTGAGTCATAAACTCTGAAATAGTAAACTTGACCCAAGCTTCCTGACACTTCCGTGTAGACTAAAGAGAATTCAAACTCAGCCTTGTCACCACCATTATGGGTATAACCAGTTAAATAATCGGGACTCTCGGTTCTAGTTCCACAGCCTGGACCCGATCCTGACAAACAGCTATCGTTATCAGTTAGGATAGCTGTATTAATTATCTCATTATCTTCTCCTGCTCCGTCAAAATAACACCATTCAGATGAAGATACACACGAAGATGTTGCCACCACATCAGCAACATCTGAGAAATCTGCCTTTTTTGCAAATTGTAGTTTAAATCTAGCATCTACCTGAGGAAGATTTTTTATTTCATCTAAAGCTACTCTAAGCTTGATAGCATTACCTTTTTCCACATTGGTTGGAGCAACTACTTCTGAAGCTAAGGGAGTGCTCGGAGTTAGACTAGATTCGTCATCATACCAACGCCAACTGGTTACCACTGGTGTATAACCTTCTGTTCTAATCTGCGGATAGTGGAAATAACCATCAAGTGGTGTGTCGTCAGTCTTAACCATACGAAAACAGTATGTTGTTCTCTGCGACGCCCCGTTGTGTTCTATCAGCCAATCATATTCAATGTCTTCTCCGTCAAAAGTCGCAAATTCATTTCCCACAGAGGGTTCAATTTCAGTATACCTACCAGCTCTGTCTGAGACTGATAAAACTAGATCACTCGGAGTTGGCGGATTAGAAGATAAGGAAACTCCATCGGTAATCGAAGGTGAGTCGACACTGCGCCAAATTTGCCCGCTACCTGGGGCGCCAACGTCACTCCATAAAGAAGCAGCTGAACAAGTGGTTACTCTTGGGGAATATTGGAGTTTAGTTTCAAGGTAACCAGCTGGTAAGGTGGCATTTGTGACCTTAGCGGACATCCTCAATCTAATTTCGTCTCCATCTATTAAAGGTGTATCGAACTCTCCAAGCGGACTAATCTCACCCAAGTCAGTAGGTCCAGCTGGCCAGGGATCTGTTGGAAGCAATAGGTCATTATTAACGTAGAAACGATAATAATTCTGTCTAATAGCTAAATCCGCTGCTGGCCACTGAACTATCTCAGTTCGATAATCTAAAGTGTCACCCGTATCACTTCTATACAATTCATAGGTACTAGTTGATTTAATATAGGCACCGGCCATTACTCTAGGGAACTGGTTGCCAGTACTATTGAGTGAGGTTACAACAAAAATTGAAGAGTTATTCAGGCTATTGACCGGCGTAGAAATAGGCACAGAAATAATTGAAGGCTCAGGACCCCCACTGGTACCACCATTACTTCTTTGCACTAACATCTCTCCCGTTCCAGTTTGCGTGTTTTCAATTACCCAGACAACAGCGGTATGAGAGACACCTGTTGTTGTTGCTGACGATTCAAGGGCAAGTGAAATAGCTCCAATACTTGATAGCCATACCTCATGACCAAAATCTGCCATAGAAATACTGGAGTCATAACGCTTTTGTGCATGCAGAAAAGTTCTAGCTAGACTATTTACAGCCGTGATGTTTTCGGTTTCAGTAACACCTGATTGAGAGTAGTCATGCTCTACCCTTTGTACTTTCCAGTTAAGCCCAACGAATTCCACCACCGCGTAACTGACTTCAGCACTATTTCCTCCAGTTGCTCCTCTCTCAACTAACACTTGATTGGTGCCGGGTAACCACTCAGAGGTAAACTGTTGCGCGAAGGATTGATTCCTGTTTCCTCCAGTATGTAGTTGTCCGGTAACAAAAACCACAACGTCATTATTGTCGCTTACCCCTAACACGCTGGGACTAGTTTTACTAACTTCACTACCACTTAAACTTATGAGACCTTGCTCTCTAACAACGATTTCATTGTCTCCCCCTATTGGACCTACGTACTCAACTAACTCCCAAGCCACAAAAGTATTATTTATAGAATCCATGTCTCTTGAAATAGTAAAGCTGGTGGTTAAATTAGCTGGGTTTTCGATGTAGGCAGTATAATCATCTGTGTTTTGACTACCGCCGATATTTGAGCCAGCTCCCGAGTGGTGGGAATTCGTAATCCTTACAAATGCAGTACTTGAGGACGATGGTGCATCATAGTCAGACCCAGCCACTAAAGTAAGACCCCCTCCAGAGATAGTTGATGTACCCCTCTGAATTTTAAAATCTCTACTGGACTCAACAGTTAGTTCGGCGTAATTATCATAGGCCAGCAGCGCTTCTCCATTTTGTGTCACTCTAAAACAAAAGCTCTCTTCATACGGTGTATTTATTGTTGAGGTAATACTATACTCCAAATCAACAAATTCAGTTTCAGTAAGGGTAGTCGTTGCTGAAAAAGACTCTGTGTCTCTAACTCCGCCATTACTAGAGATAAAGTTTGAATTAGAATCGGTCAAACCACCAGCAACTTCAACTATATTGGTTGTATCAGATCCATTTACCAGATTAGGGGTGTCAAACATTGACCAAGAAACACCGCCTCCATCCACGTCAGTCCAAAGTGAAACGGCCTCACATGTACTAGACTTTATTCCGTATTCTAAGCCGTATCGTTTCGGGATAGATGATGTTGCTCCCTCATTAGAAATTCCGATTCTCAACCTAACTGGATTACCCTTTGAAAAATTTTCCAATGGTGTATTTTCTACACCACCTGTAGCTGATGTTGCTCCTGCCTCATTACCGTCATCATTACGCCAGTGATAGGCAACCTGAGTTACTATACCGCCGCGTAATGTAGTGGACGAAGTAAGATCAACTACAGTGTCTGGTGATATCGAACCACCACCAGAAACTACCACATCAGTCTCCGGAGATGAGATTTGTATATTAATAATTTCTCCATTATTAGCACTTTCATCTACATCTAAAACTAAATAAAGGCAAAGATTGGAAGATGTACTTATAGCTAGAGAATCTACGAAAGTTACTGATCCGTCGGGACCATCAAAGGTGGATGTAGAACCAAATTGAAGCTCTGTTCCACCATAACTTACACTACTACAATCTTGAGGCAGGCTACTATCTTCTTCATAAAAGAGCCGTACGTTATTAATACCAGTTTCAGCATCAATACTGCCAGTTTCAGAAAAAGTTATAGAACTTAGATTTCGAGAAGAAGTCTTTTCATCAATTATAAATTTACCTCCAATATAAAAACTAGTTTCTGGTATATCAGCAACTGTATTTTGGGTACCAGTGGCAGAAATTTGTACATCTGCTGATATAGTTGCCTGTGGGTAAGCTGAATAAGTCTGAATCGGTTCTCCATTGTTAGCTAAACGAAAGCAATAATTACTACTCTCGACCGTTGAAGCTGAGGCAACAATAGAAAATTCTGCTTCTGTCCAACTACTAGTTGAAAAAGTTAATGAATTTATCGAGGAATTTACATCTCTTAAGCCTCCATTATTAGACAAAAAGACACTATTTTCGTTACTCACTCCCCCGCTAACAATTGATATGTCGGTAGCATTTACTCCATCCGTCAAAAAAGCTGACGGGGACATATCCCAATCTCCCCCTACATCTCCTACTGAAACCCAAGACGAGGACATAGCGCAGGTACTTGTGTTAAGTGCGTATTCTAAATCAAGGGTAGTTGCTAGAGAGGTGGTCGAACCCTCGTTAGAGACCCCTAGTCTGAGTCTAACCGGTGATTCTTTTTGCAAAGCTGACAAGGACACATCTTCGCTTCCTCCGGTTCTTGAGGTGGCAGAAGATTCGTTACCATCGTCATTACGCCAGTGAAAGTGTGTTTGAGTTAAATTAGAATCAATTACATTAGTTGTGCCCGTAATTTCTTGCACATTTGGCGGGAAAGCAGTTGCCCCGCCCGAGATAATTATATCTGTCTCAGGATTATTAATTTCAATATCAATACCCGAGCCATCAACTGCTTGTTTTAAGACATCTGTTACTACGTATACACACATTGTTTGAGTGGTTGAAATATTTACCAAATCAGTAAAAGACGAAGTTCCGTTAGCTCCTGAGAAACCGCTGGTGTTAGTCGAACCAAACTGTGTCTCTAATCCAGAGTAAGATTCGCTCGAACAATCATATGGTACAGTTGTGTCTAAATCGTAAAATAATTTAATATTATTAAGACTGTTGGCTGCATCAATTGAACCACTTTCTGTTATAGTTATCTCAGTAACATTTCTTGAACTAATATTCTCTACTATTGAAACTGTTCCTCCAAGGTATACATCTGAAGTGCTTGCGCGCACCTCTGCAATTTGGCTACCTACAGTATCTACCACTGTCACCGGGCTTACGTTGGCGATAGTCTCCCCATAAATCGCGTCAGTTACTGCATCAAACCAAGTGGCATATATCCTTTGGCTAGAAAAATAATTTGAACTTACACCATATATGTCTCCAGTAGATGTGTTTATCGGCCCCTCTTCTGATCCCCAGGAAATCATATCTGCGCTAGAAGAAGCCCAGTAGACATTAGCAGTTGTGTTTGTATTAATAGTTTCTCTTACAGAATACGTGACAAAAACGTCATCTGAATTTTGGTCTATAGAGAGAGCAATGTTGGTGATGCCCCTTGAATCGTTGGTAATATAATCTGAAAGATTTGACCACGATCCTCCAGAATATTTAGCCAATCGTATATCGTGATCTGCCGTAGAAAAATTGTCACTATCAGCGATATAAGCTAAATGTATATCTCCTGTTTGCGGACTACGGACTGCTGACATTTGTATATTATAAGTACTACTTTCTGGAGCGTCAGAGTCAATAGTTTGCCAACTTGCTGACCAAGAAGCACCGTCCCAAACCTTTGACCTAATATCATTTTCGGTAATGTCACGATTAATTAACATAATGTCTCCATTATCAAGTGGGATAAGGATAGTTCTATCTTCATCTAAA
>Ga0136558_1001353_pt1 | contig 12558 bp, 13 predicted proteins | sample AntRauTorckE6833_FD_101391 | JGI IMG/M metagenome (GOLD analysis project Ga0136558, IMG submission 101391) | Saline lake microbial communities from Rauer Islands, Antarctica - Metagenome Torckler E6 #833 | ecosystem: Environmental > Aquatic > Non-marine Saline and Alkaline > Saline | place...
CCCCAGCACCCAACCCCAGCACCCAACCCCAGCACCCAACCCCAGCACCCAACCCCAGCTCTGTGCCCTCTGTCTCCTCTGTGCCTCAGTGATCAAAAAAAGCCCACATCATCAATAGAAACCTCACCTCATGCACCCCACCCTCGAAATCCTCCTCCGCATCGCCGGCCTTGTCCTACTCGGGCTCATCGTTGCTAACTTCGTCGCCGCCAAACGCTTCGAATACGCAAAGAGCCTTGTCGCATCCGCCACCATCGTTCGTCAAATTTTCTACGTCCACTGCGCCTACATCATCGCCATCATTGCTGCGCTTTCCTTACTCTGCCTCGGGTGGCCACAACTACTCCTTGATGGAACCATGGCACGCATCGTCTGCGGATTTTTCGCCCTCTTCTGGGCAAGCCGCGTGATCGTCCAACTCACCTACTACGACCCCTCCCTACGTCGCCAAGACCGCGCTTGGGACCTTTTCTTCCTCGGTGTTTTCATCTACCTCACTACCACCTTCACTCTCGCCACGCTCATTCCATAAAACTCTGTGACCTCTGCCTCCTCGGTGCCTCTGTGATCCATAAAAAGCCCGAAGCTCACCCACCAACCAATCTCTCTCCCAACCACCTCACACGCCCATGAAAGAACTCCTCGAAATCGGCCTGATCATCGCCGGCATCTCACTCGGCATCCTCAGCATCGCCAGCTTCTGGATACCCAAAGCCCTCGGCTGGAAGGAGAAAATTGCGAACCTCACCCCCTTGATGCGCGAACTCTGGTGGACCTACTCGGTCTACGTATGGGGCAGCCATGTGTTTTTTACAGTGATGACACTCCTTCATGGCGATTGGCTGATGAGTGGTACCGGACCCGCCACGGCGATGTGCACCTTCATCCTCCTCTGGTGGAGCATCCGACTCTACCTGCAATTCTTTGGCTTCGATTTTGGTGAAATCAAAAACACCCCCTTTAATAAAATCGCGAAACACCTCCTCACGTGCTTGTTCATTGGGCTGGTCACTTTGTTCGCCGCACTCGTCTGTTGGAACCTCGGCTGGATCTCCTAACAAATCATGAACTGGATGATACCATCGTTGATCGCAATTGGCATCGCCACTGGCCCAGTCATCGCGAAGATCCAACTCACATGGCTGCGCAGAACCACCGGATGGCTCGTCTTAGTTGCCATTATAGCAGCCGCTGCACACAACCTAACAGGATACGACCCCATCCTACGAATGGTCGGTATCTGTAGCGTCCTGCTCGGCGCAATGAAGGGATTGGTCTACGCAGAATGGCACAACGATCGTCACCAACTCTCAATCACCCGCTACCTTCTCTTTTCTTTTTGTTGGTTTGGCATGGACCCGGGCAGCTTCCAAACAAGACGTGAAAATCTCTCTTGGATCCCCGATATCAAGATCGGGCTTCTCCTGATGCTTGCTGGCACCATCGGCGCATGGGTGGTCTGGAAACTTCAATGGCACCAAATCCTCGTGATGTTCATCCCATTAAGCATCGGCTTCCACTTCGGTGCCTTGAGAGTGCTCAAAGGATGCCTCCGCGCCGCTGGCTTTCCAGTTCGCACCCTCTTCCCCAATGTTCTCGAAGCCAATGGCCTCGGAGAATTCTGGAGTCACAAATGGAACACAGGCTACTCACAAATGATGCAACGCACCGTTGGCCGACCCATCACCCGAATCGCAAACTCAAACACCGGCCTGCTCGCCATCTTCATCATCTCTGGACTGCTCCACGAACTGGCCATCACCCTTCCCGTCCAAGCAGGCTACGGCCTACCCACCGCCTACTTCACTGCCCACGGCCTGCTGACACTCGTCGAACGCAAATGGAAGCACCCCATCGGCAAACTACCCACGCTCATGCTGGTCGCTATCCCCCTAGGCATCCTCTTCCCACCCGCCTTCCAAGAAGAAATCATCCAACGCTGCCTGCAAGTCTTCGAACTCGCCAGCTAATGCCATCGTGTCCTACTATTTGTGTCTCCCGTAGTATCATGATTTATAAGAACCATATGAATATCAAGTTAGCTTCTTTGTTATTGTTTTCACTATTAAGTGGATCTGTTTTGTCTCAAGATGCACAAAATGGACATGGGTCTAGAATTGCGATCACTGCAAATTGGATATTGAGTAAAGAGTTTGCTGATTCGCTCAAGCAACTAAAATCAGTCGAGTCTGTTAAAGGTCCATCCGTATCACGTAATGTGTTAGATTCTGTAAAGTCTGTGCGGACATCTTTTGCTATAAGCTCGGAGCGCTCGGCGCAAGAATTAGAAGATGATGTTATTATCTTAATCAAGAACATGATTAAGAAGTTTGGTGCTAACGATGTTGTCCATAATCAATCATCGCGTCCCTCGGCATTTTCTATAATAAGCAAATTCCCGGGTGGTTATTTAAAAGTAGATGGATGTATCATTGATAATAAGGATCATGATAATGTTCGCGATGTAGTTTTGTTTGTGTCTGAGTTTAGAACCATAACATCAGGGAATAAAAAGAAGCACTAGGGGACACGCAAACCATCAACCCCGAGTGACCCCCTTGAGGATGAGGGAAAGTGAATCGGAAATAAACCCACGCGCCAACCAATAGCCTTGGGTGTACCAAGCTTGCTTCCCAACCGCTTTAAAATCTGCCCAAGGTCTAATCCAAGTGCCTTGGACACGCGCAATAGATTGGCAAGTGTGGGGTTGGTTTCTAGACTCTCTCCCTTTCGTGCCTTTTCGTGAATTTCGTGGTTAATCTTCCGGCCTGTATATTGCCGTAATAGTACAGGCCATTCCTGCTTCATCCATAGACACATTGCCCCAGCACCCAACCCCAGCTCAGTGCCCTCTGTCTCCTCTGTGCCTCAGTGATCAAAAAAAGCCCACCTACTCTACCCCCGCCATGAACCCCCTCAACATCACCAGCCTGGTCCCATTCGAACTCATCGCTACCAACTTCGTTGCTACCAAACGCTTTAAACTCGCCAGCTAATGGCACAGAAGAAGCCACCCTCCGCGGGCTTCTCTCTTGATCTCACCCCAGCCCTCTCCCACCATCTCGGTGCCCTCTGTCTCCTCTGTGCCTCAGTGTCTATAAGAAAGCCCACCGCCCAAACACCGCGCCCTTTCACCGAAACTGCCACTCGTCACCCAACAAGGAACGAAGAACCAAGAACGAATAACAAAAGACCCTCACACCATGAAACTCGAATCTCAATGCCTCCACGCCGGATACAGCGCTGACCCGACCACTCACTCCTGCGCAGTCCCAGTCTACCGTACCGCGTCTTACCTCTTCGATAATACCGAGCACGCCGCCAACCTCTTCGCTCTAAAAGAACTCGGCAATATCTACAGCCGAATCATGAACCCCACCCACGACGTGCTCGAACAGCGCGTTGCGGCACTCGAAGGCGGCGCTGCTGGTCTCGCCGTCTCATCAGGCACCTCAGCCATCTTCTATTCCATCATCAACCTCGCTCAAGCTGGCGACAATATCGTCTCAGCACGCAACCTCTACGGCGGAACCTACACACAATTCAAAGACATCCTTCCCGCACTCGGGATCGAAGTCCGCTTTGTCGATTCCAACAACCCAGAAAACTTTGCCGCGGCAGCCGATGATAAAACCCGCGCATTCTTCTGCGAAACAGTCTCCAACCCAGCGCTCGAAATCTCCGACCTTAGCGCCATCGCAGACTCCGCACACAGCCTCGGCCTACCACTCATCGTCGACTCCACATTCACCACCCCTTACCTCAGTAAACCCTTCGAGTTTGGTGCAGACATCATCGTCCACTCACTCACCAAATGGCTCGGCGGCCACGGCGCTGGCATCGGCGGTATTGTGATCGACTCCGGAACCTTCAACTGGGCAGGTGGCAAACACCCACTCTTCGATCAACCCGACCCATCCTATCATGGCCTCCGCTGGGGTCACGACCTCCCAGAACCACTCGCTCCGCTCGCCTACATCCTGCGCATGCGCACAGGCCCACTCCGCAACATTGGCGCCTGCTTGTCACCCGACAACGCCTGGATCGCTCTCCAGGGGATTGAGACACTTCCTCTACGCATGGAACGCCATTGCGAAAATGCTCTCGCAACTGCCAAACACCTGCAGCAACACCCCGCCGTGGAATGGGTCCGCTTCCCAGGCCTCGAGGACGACCCACAACACGCACACAACGATAAATACCTGAAAGGAAAAGGCGGATCGATGGTGGTCTTCGGCATCAAAGGTGGCGCTGAAGCCGGTGCCAAATTCATCGACTCCCTCGAGATGTTCAAACACCTCGCCAATGTTGGCGATGCCAAGTCACTCGCGATCCACCCAGCCACAACCACCCACTCACAACTCGATGCCCAACAACAAATCGATGCCGGCATCCCACCGGAAATGGTTCGTCTCTCTGTAGGTATCGAACACATCGACGACATCAAAGCCGACCTCGACCAAGCACTCGCCATCGCTACAAAATAAAGAAGCATCCATCCCAAGCTCAGTGCTCTCTGTCTCCTCTGCGCCTCAGTGTCAAAAAGTAAGCCCGTAGCCCAAACACCGATCCCTTCTCCAATAAAAGCCATTACATAAGTAAGTGCTTTATCCAACCACAGAGGCACGGAGGAGACAGAGGTCACAGAATATTTCTTCTGAAAAAACACGGGCAACAAACCTCTATTTCATAAACTGCCCTCACAAAGAACTAACCGGAAAAAGCCACAACATAACCCAAGCTCAGTGCTCTCTGTCTCCTCTGCGCCTCAGTGTCAAAAAGTAAGCCCACAGCCCAAACACCGATCACTTCCCCAATAAAAGCCATTGCATAAGTAAGCGCTTTATCCAACCACAGAGGCACGGAGGAGACAGAGATCACAGAATATTTCTTCTACCAAACCATGGGGCACCAAACCTCCATTTCCATGAACTACCCTCACAAAGAACTGACCGGGAAAATCATCGCTGCCGCTATTGAAGTGCACCGCCAACTGCGCCCAGGTTTGGATGAAAAGTTCTACGAACGAGCCCTCTGTATCGAACTGGCTGAAAATGGACTTCATTTTGACCAGCAATGCCAATTTCCAGTTCATTACAAAACCAAGTTTCTCGGCAACCTGATCCCTGACCTTGTCATTGAAAAATCAGTCATCGTCGACACAAAGTGCGTCGACGCCTTTAACCATGCGCATGAAGCACAAATGCTTGGCTACCTGAACATCACAGGCTTAGATGTAGCTCTCCTCCTCAACTTCAAAACCTGGCCCCTCGGGAAAAAACGCATTATCCGTCAAGGCTACTCAAAACAATCTCTGTGACCTCTGTCTCCTCTGTATCTCTGTGATCATCAAAAAGCCCGACCCCCTCATACCGCTCCCTCTCATCAAAACTGCCACTCGTCACCGAACAAGGAACGAAGAACCAAGAACAACGAACAAGGAAACCCTCCCCATCATGACTGACTCCCGCTCATCCATCTTCTCCAAAATTCGTGAAACCACGGATGCTATCGAGACCAAAGAACCTCTGCCAGACTATGATGTCAGCATCACGCACTCAAAGCCAAAGCTAGAAGGCTCCGACCTCTGGGAAATCTTTTCACGCAACTTCACCGCCGTGAATGGTAAGCCGATGGACTCCATCACGAAGCTCGCCGAATTCCTCAAATCCAGCGAACAAGTCATCGGTTACTGCGACCCCAAACTCATGGATTCCGTTGGCTCCAAACTCGTTGATATCGGATTCAAGGTAGAAACCACCTACGAACGCGAGCGCTACAATGAATACCAATTTGGCATCACCCGTGGATCTGGTGCCATCGCTGAGTCGGGCACCGTCATCCTCGATGACGAGCGCACCTCACACCGCCTCGCAGCCCTTTCACCATGGGTGCATATCGCGGTGATCGAAAAATCCGAAATCCATCGCACCATGTCTGATGCTATCGAAGCTTTAGGTGATTCCCCCAACATCATCTGGTGCACCGGCCCATCCAAAACAGCCGACGTCGAGGGCATCCTGATCGAAGGTGTGCACGGCCCAGGCGAGCAAATCGCTCTGTTGATCTAACATAGGTTTTAGAAATTCCTATTCGCAATCATAGGAATAAGGGTTACACTACTAAACTACTTCATGAAGAAGTAGCCCGTTAGAGCTTATCTTTGGGTGCACCTCTCTAGGCTCAGCGGAATCCACTCACAGCCGCATTATGAGCAAACAAGCAACCATCTACCGCATGGTCACCCCTGACCATCTCTGCCCATGGGGCATCAAAGCCCACGACCTCCTCAAACGCAGTGGCTATAAGATCGATGACCACCATCTCGAAAGCCAAGACGCCAACAAAGCTTACAAAAAAGAACATGGCTACGATGAAACGCCACAGATTTTCATCAATGGCGAACACCTCGGTGGCTACGATGCGCTAAGAGAACACCTCGGCAAAGGACCCGACCCGAAAGAGGGTAAAACCTATCAACCCGTCATTGCTATCTTTGCCGTAACTCTCGGCATGGCGCTCACGACTTCATGGGCCACCAATGGTGAAATTGCACCCATCCGGGTCGCTGAACTCTTCATCGCCATGAGCATGTGCGTGCTCGGCATTTTAAAAATCCAAGACCTGCAATCATTTGCAACAGGCTTCGTTCAATACGACCTCATCGCCCAAAAATATGTGCCTTACTCGTATGTATACCCCTTTGTCGAAGCTGGCGCAGGCATTCTTATGATTGCCGGTATTGCCACTTGGGTCGCTGCACCTGCAGCCCTCGCAGTCAGCACAGTTGGCGCCATCTCGGTCACAAAAGCAGTCTACATCGAGAAACGAGATCTGAACTGCGCCTGCGTCGGAGGCGGCAGCAGCGTCCCGCTCGGCTTCATCTCACTAACTGAAAACCTGATGATGATGACCATGGCGATTTGGATGATGATCAAATGCTCGTAGTCATACACAGACCGAGTAGACTGGCCTCTAGAGTTTCCGTCTAATCCTCAATTGCTGAACGATTCTCAGTCTGACTCATCAACCTGCCACCCGTGTCCCCATTAACCACCATCGTCATTGCTGCATGGGCAGCGGGCATCACAGCTTTCCTTGGTGGATTGTTGGCTCACCTCGAGGGGAGTCAGGAAACGGAAAGAAAAAACGAGATTATCCACACCATGATCGCTGTGGGTGGAGGTATTCTCTTATCAGCCGTGGCATTTGCACTCGTTCCTGAAGGAATGAAAACACTCTCCCCTCAGGCTCTCACAATTGCATTCTGCGCTGGTGGAGTAATCGTTTACTTCCTCGATGCTAAAATCAGCCGGCAAAGCGGAAGCAAGGCTCAGTTCATGGCCATGTTGATTGACTTTATTCCCGAAGCCATCGCCTTAGGTGCCGTGTTTGGCCGTTCAAAAAAAACCGGCATCCTTCTCGCATTTTTCATTGGTGCGCAAAACTTACCGGAAGGATTCAATGCCTTTCGGGAACTGAAATCTGGACACTCTTCTCCCCGCAAATCTCTGATCAAACTATTACTCGTCAGCCTTCTCGGGCCACTTGCAGCATGCGGTGGCTACCTATTCCTCTCTGGTCACATGCTCATCACCGCCTGGATCATGAGCGCCGCTGGCGGAGGAATCTTATACCTAGTCTTCCAAGATATCGCCCCCCAATCTAGAATGAGACATCATCGGTCTCCAGCACTCGGTGCAGTCCTTGGATTCGCCATTGGCATGATCGGCACCCAAATCCTTGGCTGATAAATCAAGAAGCAAGCCCTACAGATCGAACTTCAGGCTACTGATGAGCGAGTGAATCGCTCTAATCCAATTCCAATTCGAGATACGCCTCAATCTCCCGCGATGGGTCATCCGCGCGCATCAAGGTCTCCCCGATCAATACCGCATTTGCTCCATATTCTAACACCTTCATTCCATCCGTGAGGTTTTTGATGCCGCTCTCGGAAACCAAAATCACGTCGTCCGGAACTTCGTCAGCCAATCTCGCAGTCGTCTCAAGATCCACCTCAAAGGTTTTCAAGTTGCGGTTGTTCACACCGATGAGGTCCGCACCCAAATCCAGGGCTCGCTCCATCTCCGGCAAGTCATGCACTTCGACCAGCACATCGAGCATCAACGACTTCGCTTCATCATACAAACGACGCAGTGTGTCATCATCCAACGCCGCGACAATCAATAGAATGGCATCCGCGCCCGACACCGATGCTTCATGAATTTGGATTTCATGAATGGTGAAATCTTTCCGCAGCAATGGAGCGTCCGAAAATTTGGAAATTTGAGTCAAATAACTCAATGATCCTTGAAAATATTTCTCGTCGGTCAAAATCGATAAACATGACGCCCCACCCTCGAGATATCGCTTGGCCTGACGCACTGCGTCAAAATTCGGGTCAATGACCCCAGCCGACGGCGATGCTTTTTTTACTTCTGCAATCAAACCGAGCTTATTGGGGCCACGATCCAGCGCTGCCCGAAACCCCCCGAAATCATTGCGTTGGATGGCTGCGGCCCGCAAAAGATCCGCCTTAGGCATCAAGGCTTCGACCTCAAGTCGCTTGGTGGCAATAATTTCAGCGAGTTTATCAGACATATCGAAGGGAAATCAGTGGGGTGTATGGACGGTGCAGCAAGAAAAGGTGATGGGGAATCAATGAACATTAAAGACCGCTAAGCAACGCAGGAATCGCCAAGAACCACGAATTTTTGCAAATTTTGACTTGCCCGCCATCTCGCCCCGTGTAGAAAGCGCCCACGCGTTATGCGACGCGGGCGTAGCTCAGTGGTAGAGCGTCACCTTGCCAAGGTGAATGTCGTGAGTTCGAATCTCATCGCCCGCTCCAACTTTTCTAGTAACCCACTCACACCGAGTGGGTTATTTTTTTGAGCAGGTCTCCCGATGAGAACGTAGTTCGAGCGACCGTAGGATCGACGAGCAACGCGAGACGATAAGTCCAAAACCCCATGGCCGGCGGGCCATGATCCCCTATCATATTTCAGCTTTCAACTTTCAGCGTTTCAGATTTACCAAATCCCCTCCGGCAGACCCCTTAGGGCTCATCGCTTCGCTCGACTCCATGTCGCTCCGCTCCTTCGACTTTTAACTTCCCGACCTTCGACAGGATGCGCAGCATCCTCTCATGCACGTTTGGTCGAAATTATCGGGAGCAAAATGGATCGATTCATGGGAAGAACGATTCAATGGCAATCCCAACCTCGTCATTAAATACCTCAAAGGCGGGAAATCCATCCGCCTTGAACTCTACTGCAACACCGAGCAAGAAGCCCTCAATGTCCAAGAACAATGGGGCGGCAGCATCCGGAAGATGGCCGACTCCGATTGGAACAAGCCCGTGCCGCCACCACGCCCCGTCAAAATCCGCGACGTGTTCCTACTGACCGCTGAGTCTCATCGCGAGAAACTCGATAAAATTCAAAAAGCAAACCCAGGACGTGAACTCATCTCCATCCCACCGGAAATGGCCTTTGGAACTGGCGACCACGCTACCACCTCAACCTGCCTGCGTATCCTCGTCGATGTAGCACGCGAACGCAAAGACACCCGTTGGTCCGTTGCCGACCTCGGAACAGGAACTGGCGTGCTAGCAATCGCGGCAGAAAAACTCGGGTCCGCTGAAACCTTTGCATGCGATTTTGACCCGTTCTCAGTCGCCGCTGCCACCCGCAACGCCGAACGCAACAGCACCCCGCACATGACCGTGAAAGAACAAGATGTTCTAAAATGGAAACCGCGTAAAAAAGGATACGACGTGGTTACGGCCAACCTTTTCTCTACCGTGCTCATCGAAGCATGGCCAGTGATCGCAAAATCCCTCGCTCCAGACGGCACTCTCATTTGTTCCGGCATCCTCGCCACTCAAGCATGGGAAGTCTTCAAAGCTGCCGCCGCCGAAGGACTTGGCTTCTCCAAAGTGATCAAAAAAGGAAAATGGGTCAGCGCCCGCGGCGGACACATGGAAGATCTGGCGTAGGCGGATGTTCCTCGTTCTTCGTTCCTGGTTCTTCGTTGAGCTTACGCTCGATTCATCGTCTTAGGTCGCGCGCCCTCAGCCACAGGGCCGCACAAGAACTGCGCGGAGCATTTTTCCATCGGTATCGAACCAAGAACAAGGAACCAAGAACGTGGAATGTCAGAAGCAACATGCCCCGCATGTTACTTCTGACATTCCACACACCAATACGTCGCCCGCTGTCCCATCACGCGATGCTTGATCGGTGATCCACACACGCGACATGGCTCACCTTTCCGATCATACACAAACAATCGTTGTTTGAAATAACCCGGCTCTCCATCGGACTGCAAAAAATCCCGCAAAGTCGTGCCGCCTTCTTCAATCGAATCCGCAAGCACAGAGCGAATTGCCGCCACCAATTTCTTACACCGCGGCTTGGACAGCTTGTTCGCTTTCGTGCTCGGCCGAATCCCCGCCCGAAACAATGCCTCGGACGCATAAATGTTTCCCACACCCACCACCACCTTAGCATCCATGGTCACCAATTTGATGGCTGCCGAGCGCTTCGCACACGCCGCCTTCAACAATTCCGGGGTGAATCCATCACTCAATGGCTCCGGCCCCAGATGATTCAACAACGCGTGCTCCATCGGCTCACCCTCCAATAACAACACCAAACCAAATCGCCTCGGATCATGGAACCGCAACTGCTTGCCATTCTCCATCGTGATTCCCACATGATCGTGCTTCTTCCAATCGTCCACAGGATCAATCACCCGCAAACTCCCGGACATCCCTAAATGAATCAATAAAGTCCGCCCGTCATCCAACGCCAACAACAAGTATTTCGACCGCCGTGACACCTTCGTCACCACACATCCCTCGATCATATCGATGCCATCTGTGATCGGTTGACGCAAATCACGGCGCCTCACAATAACCTCCGCAACTCGCACCCCAGCCACATAGGGCTGGATCCCCCGACGGGTCGTTTCAACTTCAGGCAACTCAGGCATCCTCCATCACCCATGCCCCCATTCCCCCCACTTGTCCAGCCACCAAAGAATCGAACTGTAGCGTCACTCCATAAGTAGCCTGTCGCGTCGTAGCCTTGGCGTAGGTGGAAGCTCAACCAAGAACCGAAAAACACTTTTCTTCTTTGACCATCACCGAATACAAAGGAAACTCCTCACAACAATGATCTGCCTCGACATCCTAGCTGCGGGAGTCTCCGACATCTCCCCGCTTTTTGCACTCCTGACCCTCGTCTTGGTCAGCGCTGTCTTGGTGTCGCTGGTTCTCGTCCGATTCAAGCAAAGCCTTCTCGTCGGCTACTTGGTAACTGGCGTGGTGATCGGTAACTTAGACATCATTATTGGCATTATAGAGGGAGTTTTCGGTAACTTAGGATTGATGTGGATCGCCGAGATGGCACATCAAGACCCCGTCATCGATAGCCTCGCCGAAATCGGTGTGATCCTCTTGATGTTCACTCTCGGGATCGAATTCTCACTCACTGAGCTCCGCCACATGTGGCGAACCGCCCTCCTCGGCGGCGGACTTCAAGTCGGCATCACCGGCACCATCGCCGGCACCATCGCATGGCTGTTTGGCTTTGAAGGCGTCAATTGCCTCGTAATCGGCATCGCGGTCGCCCTTAGCTCTACCGCGGTGGCAATGAAGTCATTCCAAGACCTGGGACAACAAAGCAACCCAGGCGCTCGCGCCAGCCTCGGCGTGCTGCTCTTCCAGGACGTCCTCGTCATTCTCGTATTCCTCTTGCTCCCCGCACTCTACGGTACCGGCGATTCCAATATCGGTGCAGCACTCGGAATATCGCTCCTCAAAGGCATTGGCTTCCTTCTCGGTGCCTTCTTACTTGGCCAATACGGACTCACCCCGCTCCTCCACGCAGTCGCCAAAACCCGTAGCCGTGAACTCTTTACCCTCACAGTGGTCGGCCTCTGCGCGGGCATCGCCTTTGCCGGTGGTGCGCTCGACCTCTCGCTCGCACTCGGAGCATTTGCCGCAGGTCTCGTCGTAAGCGAATCCATCTACAGCCACCGCATCCTCTCCGACATTCTCCCATTCAAAGACCTGTTCCTCGCCATCTTCTTTGTCTCGGTCGGCCTCATGATCGATGTCGCTGAGATCGCCCAATACTGGCCGAAGGTGCTCATCGGGTGCGTGATCATTCTCATCTGCAAAGGCCTGCTCGCCTTCCTTGTGATGACCATCCTCAAACTCCCCGGCCGCTCAGCGATCCTCGCAACCTGCAGCTTGGCTAGCACGGGTGAGTTCTCGCTCGTCCTCTTCAATCAGGCTATGGACTTCGATAAAATCAGTGCCATCCCAGCCTTCGACTCCTCCATCCAACAAATTCTCCTCGTCTGCACCGCCATCACCATGGCCATCGTCCCCACCCTGATGCGCTACTCAGGAGACATCAGCAAAAAGCTCGAATCATTCGGCATCCTCAAAGAGCACGCACACATCCCCGAAGCCCTCTCGCCCAGCAACTCGATCAAAGAAATCAGCGACCACGCAATCATCTGCGGCTATGGCCCCGTCGGCCG
>Ga0136558_1001356_pt1 | contig 12535 bp, 13 predicted proteins | sample AntRauTorckE6833_FD_101391 | JGI IMG/M metagenome (GOLD analysis project Ga0136558, IMG submission 101391) | Saline lake microbial communities from Rauer Islands, Antarctica - Metagenome Torckler E6 #833 | ecosystem: Environmental > Aquatic > Non-marine Saline and Alkaline > Saline | place...
ATGTGAAATTTTTTCTTTTTGCCATAAACATCAACTCCTTCTTGATTAAATTTATCTTATCACGTTTGAGGTGTTTACGACAACTATCCTAACACATAGGGATATAGAATGAACTTTATACACATCATCAGTCAAAGAATTGCTTTTTGATGTATAGGCTTCATCTATAACAATTATCTTAATGCCATATTCTTTAGATTTATATTTTAATTTTTTTAATAATCTACCGAAGGGAATCTGAATAAAACTCTGTTTAGTTTTTTTATGAAGATTACAATTGCCGTTATTTTTTAATTGGTTAAGGTTTTCTGATATAACTAACTCTGTAACGTTACACCTTGATAGATACTCTAATATTCTCTTGCTGACTTTATGAAACTGATCAAAATAATATCGGTTTCTCTTTTCAAAAATATAACTTTTAAACTTTTTCAGATATTTAATTCTATTTTTGTTATCTATAGTATCTATAGCACTCGTTAATTGTCCTACAAACCTATTAAATTTACTATTATAGTGTTTATATGGCTCACCATCTATAATTAAACTTGAACTCTCTTGATCATCTATGTAGATACTTGCTAAGTTATTTATGCCTATATCTAAACCGGCTATCTTTAAGGGAATATCAGTACTATCTTTAACTTCTTTATGGTAAGTGATCAGTAGATACAATTCTCCATTTGAATAATGTAAATTAATAGATTGGATATTATCTAAATTACCACCTACAAGTTTAGTAATTGCTTGATAATCTACATAAATATATTGTCTACCAATATCATGATCTAATGTAATACCTAGTTTATTTTTACCTTTCATTAAATAAGCTATGGACATGCCTTTGTCATTATCAATCAAAAGCGTATAATGATTTAAGGATGATAACTTTTTAGGCTTAGGTGGTCTAGCAGATTTATCTCCTTTTTTAATTTTAGTAAAAAAACCTTTGTATTCGCTTTTAATTTTTTGGATAGTCATTACTAAATTATCTTTTTTTAGTTGACCACCAATCTTAATTAAATCTTGCATTAATTGGTTATCCTTATACTTTTCTTTTACATAATTAACTTCATCAGCATAAGAGCCGCCTTTGGTATCGCGAATGACTGCTCTCATTACATAAGCATTAGAAATTAGTTTAAAATCACCAATTGCTTGCTTATAATCCTGTTCTAATAAAATCAACAGTATATTTTCAAAGTGTCTCGTTAAAAACATTTTCTCAATACCAAATTTTTTAAATTTACTATCAGTAATCCTTATCTTACTAGTTCTTAGCAACTATTTCACCTCCTTTATTGTTTTAAAACAGCTTATTTAATAGTAAATATATTTTTATTAGTATCTTCTATTTTCTTAGTTTTATGACTTCCACTGCCATACAATTTGGCTGAAAATACAGTAATAATAGATAATACATCTTCTACTAATTCCTCTTGATAAGATTTATCCTCTGTATGATTGATTATTTCGATTTCTACACCGTTTAAATTACATATCTGTTCTAATAATTCATACCCAAATCTTATAAGTCTATCTTTGTAATAAATTACTAAACGTCCAATTTCTCTGGTTTCAATTAATTCAATAAGTTTATTGAGTCCTTTTTTCTTATAATTAAGTCCACTACCCATATCTTTGATGATTTTAAATTGATACCCATTAGCGATGCAATAGTTAGATACATTTTCAATTTGTCTTTCTAAATCTTCTTTTTGACTATGGCTAGATACTCGGCAATAACCAATGGTTAATTTAGGATTGTTCTCTTTTTTATCTCTAATAGCAATTAATTTATTTTTGTCATATCTCCTATGACCACCTTGAGTACGTTCGGGTACTAATTTTCCTTCATTGTCCCAACGCCTTAAAGTGGAAGGATCAACTCCTAAAAATTCAGACGCTTCTTTAATAGAAAATTTCATCAGATACCAACACCTCCGTATTTATATTATATATTCAAAACTGCTTATTTTCAAGGGAAATAAGTAGGTTTAAGCGGAAATATCTAACCTGTTTCTGCCCCCCTCTTTAAACCATATGGGAACTTTTAAATCTTCTTGCAAGTAAATTTGGTCACAGGAATCTTTATAATAAGCAACATTGCAGAATTTATTCATGCACAAATAATATTTATCTTCTTTTAAATCCCTCTTCAATGTTCCGGCTAATAAATTTTTGACAGTTATTGCTTTAACTACTAAACCACTTTTTCCACAAATAGGACATTCAATCTCTTCTACTGAACTAGTAGACTTATCTGATATGTTTCAACACTCTTCAATTATATTAAGTTTATTCATAAATTATCCTTTCTCATTTATTCTTAATCGTTTGTTTACTTTAGAATCCTCTTTTTTGTCCTTCCCAAGGTGGTTCTTTTTCCTTTTCGAATTCATCAATACCCGGCCCACTGAGCTGATGTAATCGCCAAATACCATAAATATAAGTGATGATAAGGACAACTATAATCGCCGGTAATCCTAAAAGTGTTTTGGACCAAAAAAGTTGTAAAACATTACCTCTCATCAACAAGTATACTTCAATTGCTAACCTAAAAGCAAAGAATACACCCCAAAATATTGTTACTTCAGTATAAGCTGGTTTAATATCTTTTCTCCAAAACCAATCAAGGGACCATCCTCTAGTGATATGACTTACCCATGCAGCTAAAGGTTTTCTCAAAAATAGACTAACAATTACCAATAACAATATAAAACCACTCGTAATTGCATCTGGCAGAAAATAATTTTCAGCGCTACCAGCAAAATATGCAAAACCTGAGGCAATGATCACACCAATAAAGCCACCAAAGGCATACTGCCATGTTTCTTTTTTTCTAAAACGATAAAAGGCCAATAAAAATGCTATTATTACCGCCAATACAATACCTATTAATAAACCAAAAATATTATTAGCAATTACGTATATTGTTGGTGGTAAAATTGCATCAAATGTTTTGCCTGATATAACACTTTTTAATTCATCAATGATTTCTTTTACTAATCCCATGATGAACCTTCAGCCTTTAATATATCGTTTTTTCTTTCTCCTAAGAAAAATTTTAACCAACTGCCATTACTTTGGTTAAAAGCTTTTATTAAATACAAACTTGCAGTAAAAAACCCTAAGACCATTAAAAAGAAGATCCAAATAATCGATGATAATATATTTTTTTCTCTAAAAGCAACCCACATAGCAAAAATTGTAAAGCCAACATATAAATCAATTAATGACATAATCCCCCAAGGATTAGATAAAAGTTTACCGCCATCTACAAAAAAATCACCATTAATAAAACCATTGGCTAAGCCTATAGTCATAGCAATTAAACAAAGCCAAGCTATAATTTTACCTTTGTTCATTTAATACCTCCTCTATAAAATAATTAAACGTTTCATTAATCTATATATATCCTTTTACTTGACTCATAATCATTTTAAAAGAACTTATCAAAAAAAGTCTCCTATCCCAAAGCATTCATATCTAGGTGGGGGATCCTTCAATCAAAAAAGACTAGAATTATATCATCTAGTCCTTTGTGCTTTTCCTTTGTTTTAATCCTTCTAGTTTATATAATTATTCATCTAACTCTTATGTTTACATTTTATCATCATGAATACTTTGTTTCTCCAAAGATTCTATTATATAACCTTTTTTCTCCTCATTAGGATAGCCAATGGAGATGATAGACAAAACTTTATATTTATCTGGAATATTAAGTTTTTGTTTAATAACAGATTCAGAAGAAATATTTTTTTCATAATCTTTCATTCTATTCCTTATTTGAACCCAACAAGACCCAAGATCTAAACTGTGACAGGCTAAATGTAAATAGGCCGATGCAATGGAAGCATCTTCAATCCATACATCACTTTCTTCAGGATCAGCTATGACAACAATACTTAAAGCGGATGAAGCAATCATTTGACCACCGCTTGGTTTTACTTTAGCTAAAAATTTTAATGTATCTTTATTCTCGACGAAAATAAACTGACAGGTTTTTTTATTTTTAGATGTTGGGGATAACAAGCAAACTTCTTTTAATTGACTGATCTTCTCCCCTTCAATGGGTAGATCCTTATATTGCCGAATACTTCTTCTAGTTTTTAATAATTCGTGAACCAATTCTTTCATCTCCTTTATAATTTCAGCATAATAAATTGTTTATTTGATTATATTCTAAAAATCCCAAAGGGTTAATCCTATTCGATTAACCCCAACAGTAAATTCTTATAAATAATCTTGGAATTTTTTAGGTATTGCCTCTTCATCATTGGTTTCAATTGGTGTAATGGAAGGCTGTCCATTATTATTCATAATTTCTCTGCCTTTTTCACTTAGTAAAAAGTCAATCCATAATTCTGCTGCCTCAGGTTTTTCTGCATTATTGGGTATTGTGATGCCATAAACCATTGGCAATCCTATTTTTGTAATCTTTTCATCAGGCGTCTTTCCGTTGACATCATATGATGCTTTTTCATACAAGTAACTGTACTCATTAGTTTTTAAGTTGATTTCATCTGGTAATTCTAAATAAGGATAACCATGTTGACTTGCAACCGACTTATATATAAATATATAGTCTAATTCGCCTAAATCCAAAAGTGCTATTAAATCTGTTTCTTTCGGACGAATGTTTTCAACTGGACGATTGTCTTGTAATTTTTGATACAAAGCATCTTCTGCGTAATAATCCTCAGCTAGTTGCCATACCAATTGACTTCGGTAACCACAGGGGTCAGCATTTGGATCTGAATGCCCATATTCAACAGTTGCATCTAGTAAAATTTCATACCAGTTTTCTTTATTTATTTCATTCGATCCTTTTGAATCTTCAGTATACATTAAGACCATTTCATTCGTTGCAAAATTAATATACCAGTCTGTATAATCTGGCATCATTAATTCTTTAATGACTGTATAATCAGCAGAAGCAACCACTTCTGCTTTCTTCCCTAAATCCGTTACTTTTCTTGCTGTATCACGGCTTCCAGCGGCTTCAAGTAAAACTTTATAATTAGGGTATTCTTCCTCAAAGGCTTCTGATACTTCTTTAAATGGTACAGTCAATGACCCTGCATGTAAAACAGTAATTTCTTCTATTACATCCTTACTACTTGACTGTGCACTACAACCAGTTATTATAACAATAATAATTAAATTAAATATAAAAAACTTAGTTTTTATCATTTTTTCTCCTCTCTATGTCAAGTACTTTTTTTCAATACTTCTTGACTATTTAATCCTCTTATTTGTCATTGACTTAGTAATTAATAGTTTTTTCATGTGTTAGATTTGTATTTCTTTAATACCCTTGATGGTTTTTCCATCATAGCGAGACCTTAGACGAAAAACTCAAAGTTTTCAAGATCATTACCATTGAATATTAATACGTCCGCAATCATTATAGATATTCATCTTTTTACCACGAACAAACCCAACCATGGTTATGTTTAATTTCTTTGCTATATCAATTGCTAAATCTGTTGGTGCCGAAACCGATACAATCATTGGAATTTTAGCTTTTGCCACTTTTTTAATAATTTCACTCGAAATCCTACCACTAAAAATTAAAATTTTATCTTTTAATGAAATTTTATTCTTTAAACAAAAACCAATTAACTTATCCGCTGCATTGTGTCTGCCAATGTCTTTTCTAAATTCATAAAATTTTTCATCAAAACCACTCAGGGCAGCATTATGAACTCCACCTGTTTCTGCATGTAACGTTGATTCATCAAATAATCTACTCGTTAATGCATATATTTTATCAGGCGTAATGTTTTCGATTAATGCATTGTATTCTAAAATCTCATAAATTTCATCAATTAAAATGAGACTTCTTTCCCCACTGGTCATGATTTTTTTTTGTAAATTTTCATGGTTAAATTTTTTTAAAATAACGCTAACTATATTTCCTTCTAATAACTCTATTTTACTAATATCCTCAATGTTGCTCATCAGTCCTTGAGAAAAAATGTAACCTATAGCTAAGTCTTCAACATATTCAGGTGTACAAACAAAGTTAACAACTTCTTTTCCATTAATAGTTAATGTAAAAGGCACTTCTTTAATAATTTTATCCACTAATCGTTCAGGTTGATTCAAAATAACTCTAACAATTTCTTTTTCTTCTACTAATAACGACATGCTACCCTCCATTAACCAAATGTAACTGTTCTAGGTCCTTTTGATAATTAATATTGTAAAATATGTTCTTATTAGGAAAGTTTCTCATAATTAGTGACTCATCAATTATGTGCATATTCACTTTTTTTAAAAATCCTCTAATGCTTAAAACATCTTCTTTTAGATTTTCTTCTATAACAGGCAAACAACTTTTACTGTATATGCCTGCTAAAGGTTCAATATAACCATTATAAGCTGGCAGTAAAACATCATAATTTTGCTCCCAGTTCTTAATGTATTCAATAAATCTCCCGCTCATTAATGGCATATCACATGCCATAACATAGTTATATTTTTGATCAGATGCTAATAATCCTGTGTAGATACCAGCAACAGGTCCTTTATTTGGAATAACATCTTCAACTATCTGACAATTTTTTATGAAACTATATTTTTCTTCCGAATCAACGACTAAATAAACTTGATCAAAATGTTTGTTTAGTAACTTAGAAATCCGTTCAATTAAGCGTTCGCCATTATACTTTGCAATTGCTTTATTCTTTTTAAAGCGCGAACTTTTACCACCGGCCAAAAGGATTGCATTCATTATTTTACTTTCTCTAATGATACTGCTGTGACCTTTAGCTCAGGTATTTTTGCCTTTGGATCTAATGCACTATTGGTTAAACGATTGGCCGGACTCTCACTATAATGAAATGGCATGAAGATTTCTCCACGACTAATACGGCTATCAATTTTAACATATGTTTCAATTTCTCCTCTACGTGAGGCTATTTTTACCCGATCCTTCGTCTTTAGACCTAATCTTATAGCATCTTGTGGATTCATCTCTACATAAGCATCTGGTTGATAATTATCAATAGCATTGGAATTTCTTGTCATTGTTCCTGTATGATATTGATATAAAATTCTACCGGTCATCATAATAAAGCTATACCTTTTGTCAACGGACTCAATCGGCGGAATATATGAAACTGGATGGAACTTCCCTTTACCTCTGGCAAATTCGCCTTTGTGAAGGTACTGAGTTCCTGGATCATTTTTATCTAAACAAGGCCATTGAAGCCCTAAATCACCAATACGCCTATGATTTATACCAGCATAAATTGGTGTCACTTCTGAAATTTCTTCAAATATTTCCTCAACTGAATTATAAGCCATTGGGTAACCCATTCGATTAGATATTTCTTGGATAATCTTCCAATCTGATTTCGCTTCACCAGGAGCATTCACTGCTTTATTGACCCGCTGTACTCTTCTTTCAGTATTGGTGAAGGAGCCATTCTTTTCAGCAAAACAAGCCGCCGGTAAAACTACATCTGCCATTTCAGCTGTTTCCGTTAAGAAAATATCTTGAACAACTAAAAATTCAATATCTTCTAAAACTTTTCTCACATGGTTTTGGTCTGGATCAGAAATCATTGGGTTTTCTCCCATGATATATAGACCAGTTATACTTCCTTTTTCTGCTGCATTAATCATTTCTACCACAGTTAGTCCATTTTCCTTTGACAAATAATCCACTGCCCAAGCTTTTTTAAATTTTTCATTCATTTTTTCATCGACAACTTTTTGATACCCTGGATATACATTTGGTAAACCACCTAAGTCACATGCACCTTGGACATTGTTCTGTCCTCTCAGTGGATTGACACCAGTACTTTCACGCCCAACATTACCTGTTAACATAGCTAAATTAGCAATAGATAACACATTGGCAGTTCCTGAAACGTGTTGGGTGATACCCATGGCGTAAAAAATTGATGCTTTATCTACTGAAGCATATAATCTTGCCATTTCAATTATTTTATTCTGGTTAACGCCTGTAATTTCTTCAACTTTTTCAGGTGTGTATTCTTTTACAACAGCCTTCATCTCTTCAAAATCTTCGGTTTTTTCTCTAATAAATGCTTTATCATGAAGTTTCTCTTTAATAATGACATGCATCATACCATTGATTAAAGCTATGTCTGATCCTGGGCGTTGCTGAACAGCAATATTAGCAACTTCTGTTATGCCAATTTTTCTTGGATCTGCCACAATTAGATTCGCACCATTCTTTACCGCTCTTTTGATTTGACTACCAATCACTGGATGTGCTTCTGTTGTGTTTGAACCTATAATGAATATTGTATCTGTCCCTTGTATTTCTGTAATTGAATTCGTCATTGCACCACTACCAAAACTTGCAGCCAGACCGGCTACTGTAGAGGCGTGTCAGAGCCGAGCACAGTGGTCCACATTATTGGTACCTATGCCTGCTCTCATAAATTTTTGAAATAAATAATTTTCTTCATTTGTACATCTTGCTGAAGTTAAGCCACCTATTGTATCGGGTCCTTTTTTTGCTATTAAAGTTTTTATTGACTCAGCAACAAAATCAAAGGCTTCATCCCATGAGACTTCTTCAAATTTATTGTTTTTCTTAATTAATGGCTTTTTCAATCGGTCTGGATGGTTAATAAACTCATAAGCAAATCTTCCTTTAACACAAGTTTCCCCATCAGAATTTGGAATACCTTCTCTATATATAGAGCCAACACCAATGACTTCATTATCTTTTACTTTAAGTTCCAACTTACATCCAACACCACAATAAGAACAGACCGTTTCTACTTTCTTGTCTATTGCATAAGCTCTTCCTTTTTTCTTTGATGGAATATAAGTTAAAGCACCTGTTGGACACATTTCAACACACTGACCACAATGCACACAAGTTGAAATATCTGCAACATCTTTACCATATAGATTTAAAATTTGTGCTTGGCTACCGCGCTCTGTGAATTCAATAGCATTTGATCCTTGAATTTCCTTACAGGTTCTAACACATCGACCGCATAAAATGCATTTGTCTTGGTCAAATTCAATAAAGGGATTTTTATTTTCTTTTTTTGCTGTCTTTTTTGTTAAAGTTCCAAAAGTTGGTTCATCAATATCATAGGCATAAACTAAATCTTGTAGTTTACAACTGCCGTCAGACTCACATGTCATACAATCCTTTGGATGGTTCCCAAGAAGTAGTTCTAAGTTTAGTTTTCTTGCTTCTTTTACTTCATCACTATGGGTTTCAATCTTCAACCCTTGAGTTACAGGTGTTGTACAAGATGCTAACAATCTACCACTATCTACATCTTCAACAACACAAATTCTACAAGAACCATCTGGCTTTAAAGATGGATGGTGACACAAAGTTGGTACATCAATACCAATGCTTTGAATAGCTTCTAACAATGTTAATTCACTATTCACTTCAACTTTTTGATTATCTATTGTTAAAGTAATACTACTCATTATTCTCACTCCTTTATTATTAAACTCTAGGCTTGATCAATTGCATCTACAGGACATTTTGTTACGCAAGCACCACAGGAAATACACAGTTCTTTGTTAATCGTGTGTACTTCTTTTCTTTCACCGCTAATCGCATCTGTTGGGCAAACATTCTTACATGCAGTACAACCGATACAATCTTCCCCATTAATAACATATCCATTCAGTAGACCTTTACACTCCCCTGCTGGACATGTCTGTTCATTAATATGGGCTTCATATTCATGTCTAAAGTACTTTAGTGTACTAATAACAGGATTTGGTGCTGTTTGTCCTAAGCCACATAAAGAAGTTTTTTTGATCATTTTAGCTAATCGTTCTAACAATTCTATATCTCCAGTTTGACCCTTCCCACTGGTAATTCGTTCTAAAATGTTTAGCATTCGCTTCGTTCCTTCACGACAAGGGGTACATTTACCACAGGATTCACTTTGAGTAAAGTTTAGAAAGAACCTTGCAACATCTACCATGCAAGTGTTTTCATCCATGACAACTAAACCACCGGAGCCCATCATTGCCCCAGCTTTAATTAAAGAATCATAATCTACTTTTAAATCAAGGAGTTCTTCAGGTAAACAACCACCAGAAGGGCCGCCTATTTGAACGGCTTTAAATTTTTTGCCCTCATGAATGCCACCACCTATATCGTAAATTATTTCTCTCATGGTTATACCCATGGGTACTTCTGCTAGACCTGTATTGTTAATCTTACCTGTCAATGCAAAGACTTTTGTACCTGTTGAATTTTCTGTTCCAACTTTTGCATATTCTTTTGCACCAATATTAATAATGTATGCTATATTTGCAAAGGTCTCAACATTATTAATATTCGTTGAATAGCCCCATAAACCACTTTCAGCTGGGAAAGGTGGTCTTGGTCGTGGCATACCTCTTTTGCCTTCAATAGAGTTCATAAGCGCTGTTTCTTCACCACAAACAAAAGCACCAGCACCAGCTTTAATTTGCAATTTAAAGTTAAAACCACTACTAAACAAATCTTCACCTAAAAGACCGTATTCCTTTGCTTGATTAAGGGCAATTTGTAAACGCTTAATAGCTAATGGATATTCTGCACGTACATAGATATAGCCTTCATTGGCCCCTATAGCGTATCCCGCTATAATCATCCCTTCAATTATTTTATGAGGGTCTCCTTCTAATAAAGATCGGTCCATGAATGCTCCCGGATCGCCTTCATCTGCATTACAGATGATATATTTTTTCTTGCTATCACTCTTTCTAGCGAACTGCCATTTAAGTCCTGTTGGGAAGCCGCCACCACCACGCCCTCTTAAACCCGATTTTTTTATTTCATCAATCACTTCTTCAGAAGACATATGAGTTAATACTTGACCTGTCGCCTCATAACCACCCGTTGCTACATATTCTTCAATACTTTCTGGATCTATTTTCCCACAATTACCCAAGATATTTCTTTTCTGTTTTTTATAAAAATCAATATCCATGTAGGATGGTATATTTTCCTTAGTTATTGGTTCTGTAAATAATAATTCTTCAACGACGCGACCTTTCAAGATATGTTCTTCAACAATATGGTCCATATCCTCTGGTGTTACTTCACAATAAAAAACACCTTCAGGATAAAAAACAAGTATTGGCCCTTTTTCGCAAAATCCATGACAACCCGTTTCAATTATTTTTATTTCTTTTTCTAATCCAAATTTTTTTAAACTCTTTTTTAATGCCACTTGTACTGCTTTACATCCGGATGATACACAACCCGTCCCACCACATACAAGAATATGGGATCGATAGATAGAATGCTCCATGATACAACCTCCCAGTTTTTAATGATTTATTTTAAGATTCCATTTTTGCTATTGCGAGTGATTCTACAATTTTGCCATTAATAACATGTTCCGTTATTATTTTCTTAACATTCTCCGGTGTCACATGGCCATAAGTTATTCTCGGTTCATTTGGCATTTCTACATCAATTAATGGTTCCTTTTCGCACATGCCGATACAGCCTGTTTGTGTGATTACAATATCTAAATCTTTTTCATTAATTTCTTCCATTATTGAACTAAGAACTTTTCGTGCCCCTGCAGCAATCCCACAGGTACCCATACCAATAATAATACGCGGTTTATTATCTGTTGATCGGGTTTGTATACTTTTCAATGACTTCTCTCTTAACGCTTTTAATTCATCTAAAGATTTCATACTTCCACCTTTCAAAAATAACAGTTACATTAATTAATCTGTTTAGTTGTATCGACTGAAGAACTTTTCTTTATATAAGGTGCTAAAATTTCTGGTATATCCTTTGGTTTTAATCTACCGTGGGTTTCATCATTAATCATTATTACTGGGGCTAAACCACAAGCGCCAATACAAGCAACGGTTTCAAGGGTAAATTGTAAATCTTCTGTTGTTTCCCCATCTTCGATTTTAAGTTGAGATTTTATTTTTTCTAATATTTGATCGCCACCGCGCACATGACAAGCCGTTCCCATGCACACTCGGATAACGTTTTCCCCCCTTGGTTCTAAATGAAACTGAGAGTAAAAAGTTACAACACCATATACTTCAACAAAAGATAATCCGAGTTGTTTTCCCACTTCAACGATAACCTCTTTTGGTAAATATCCATATTCCTTCTGTGCTTTTTGAAGTATTGGTATTAAATTTCTTTCCTTTTTATCAAAATTTTCTAAAATTTCTTTTAATGGTTCTAGATATTTCTGAAGATTTCCTTCAGCATTTCCACATTGACAATTCATCATATCCTCCCCTAATTAGATCTTATTTACTTGCCGCATTGGCAATAATTACTAATATACTGTTTTTTAAGAATCTTTTTTAATATTACATAATACATTATACCAAGAAAAACGTCGCTACCGAATAAATTTAATTATTAACAAATCCGCTTTAAATAAGGGTTGCTAGTTTTACACTGCTGAGCTCTGTCAGAACATTATCATTTGTTTTTAAAATGATTCTTATTGGCATATAAATAATCATTGTAAAACAACTAATTTTTTCATCTAATAATCCTTGAAATATTAATGCGTTTTCGTTA
>Ga0136558_1001358_pt1 | contig 12523 bp, 19 predicted proteins | sample AntRauTorckE6833_FD_101391 | JGI IMG/M metagenome (GOLD analysis project Ga0136558, IMG submission 101391) | Saline lake microbial communities from Rauer Islands, Antarctica - Metagenome Torckler E6 #833 | ecosystem: Environmental > Aquatic > Non-marine Saline and Alkaline > Saline | place...
AGTAGTAATTGAAGAATTAAAAGAATTATAGTAAAATTATCCACAAGAGTTACTCGGTACAGTTGACGGTCCTTGTTATTTTTGTTAGACTCATCCTCGTTTAATGGATCAAGATACATCAGCGGTTAAAGACGATTTAGTGTATGGCGTTGTAGAGGAAGCTCTGCCCAATACTCTTTTTCGTGTACAAATAGAAGGTGAGGAAGAAACTACACTAGCTTATCTTTCTGGGAAAATGCGGCGATTCCGCATTAGGGTCCTAGTGGGGGATAAAGTTGGTATGGTGATAGATCCTTACGGAGGAAAAGCTAGAATCAGTAAACGTCTATAAATTATTTATGAAAGTACGATCATCAGTAAAAAAAATGAGCCCAGATGACAAAATCGTCAAGAGACGAGGCGTTGTGTACGTTATTAACAAGAAGAAACCTAGACATAAGCAAAGACAAGGATAAATATGAGAATTTCCGGTATAACAATTCCTGACGAAAAACATCTTTCATACGCGCTAACCGCAGTGTATGGAATAGGCCTTAATCGATCTAAGGATATTTTAGATGAGCTATCCATCTCCCACACAACTAAAGCGACGGATCTTTCCACAGATCAAGAAAACTCCATTCGTGAAAAAATTGAAGGTTTTTCAATCGAAGGTGAACTAAAGCGACAGGTCACTGGTAATATCAAGCGACTTAAAGATATCGGCAGTTATCGTGGTTCACGACACACTAAGCGCCTACCAGCAAGAGGACAAAATACAAAGACAAATGCCAGAACTCTTAAGGGTGCCAAGAAAACTATGGGTAGTGGTCGTCGTAAGCTTGAAAAGACTTAAAATTATTAATATTTCATTTAACGTATCGACATATGGGTAAGAAGCGTATCATGAAGAAAAGTGGGGGTTCAGATGTAGCAGGTACATCTAGGGCTCTAAATCGTATTCCAAAGCGGAAGTTAGCTAATGGTAGATTGAACATCTTGGCTACTTTCAATAACACTTTAGTGACTTTGTGTGACGACAAAGGCAATTCAGTAATGTCTGCATCAAGCGGCGCTCTAGGATTCAAAGGTTCACGAAAAAGTACTCCTTTTGCCGCAGCTAAAGTAGGCGAGATTATTGGAGAAAAAGCCCAGCAAATGGGTATGAAGGAAGCAGAAGTTGTTGTACGTGGAGTAGGCGCTGGTCGAGAATCAGCTTTACGTGCTTTTGCCGGCAAAGGCATCGGAATTACTAGAATCAGCGACAAGACACCGGTTCCACACAACGGACCAAAAGCTCCTAAGCCACGTCGCGTATAGTTTTTATTTATGAAAATCGGACCAAAATTTAAAATAGCCAAAAGATTAGGAGCACCTATCTTTGAAAAGACTCAAACACAAAAATTTGAGCTGTCTCTTGCGCGTACAGGTAACGCCAAGAAAGGACGTCGACCTCGACAAATGAGTGATTACAAACGTCAATTACTAGAAAAGCAAAAGATGCGATTTACTTACGGAATCTCTGAAAAGCAACTTCGACGATATATAGATATTGCAGTAGAAAAAAGTAATCAACCAGTGGCTTTACTGATGGACAGACTAGAATCAAGACTAGACAACGTTATTTATCGAATGGGACTAGCAAAGACGCGACGTCTGGCTCGACAAATTGCTTCACACGGTCACATCTGTGTAAATGGCAAGAAAATGACTATTCCTTCTCACAAAGTTAAGGCTGGTGATGTGTTATCTATCCGTGAGGGTAGTCGTCAAACAGGCTTATTTGTTGACCTGAAGGAAACTCATGAATCAGCAGCTATTCCAGCATGGGTAACATTTGACGTTAAGAAAATGCAGGGTGAAATGAAAACGGCTCCGGTTTACAATCCAACCGAGTCAATGTTCGATCCAGATCAAGTGATGGAATACTACAGTCGATAGGATTAAGAATTACAAGCAATTTTAAGTTAAAAACACAATTATGTTGGAAACAAATGTAACTCTACCGTCAAAGCCTCGAGTAGTATCGGAAGGAGATAATAAAGGAGTATTTGAAATCGATGGCCTTTTTCCTGGCTATGGACACACTCTTGGAAACTCTCTAAGACGAATTATTCTCTCATCACTTCCTGGTGCCGCTATCACCCAAGTTAAGATAGATGGAGTTGAGCACGAATTTTCTTCTCTTGAAGGAGTTAAAGAGGATGTTATTACTATCCTACTTAACCTACGTCGAATTCGAATCAATTCTCACTCAGAAGAACCAATTACAATTTCTCTTAAAAAGAAAGGTGCTGGAATTGTTACAGCTAAAGACATAGATGCTCCAACCCAAGTTGAAATTCTTAGCACAGATCAGCATATTGCTGAAATAACAAATAAGAGTACCGAGCTTTCTATCGAAATGACTATCGAAAGAGGTTTAGGATACGTACCAAGAGAAGTTCATCAAAAAGACAAGATGGAAATTGGAAGTATAGCTCTTGACGCTGTATTTACTCCAATCAGACGAGCCAACTACGAAGTTGAAAACATGCGTGTTGGTGATCGAACTGACTACAACCGACTTCGAGTTATTATTGAAACTGATGGTACTTATACAGCTCGTGAAGCACTAGAAAAGTCTATCGAGATTATGATTCATCAACTTAAGTCTGTAATTGGATTCCAGGATCAGCATGAAGCAAAGCCTGAAGTTAAAGAAGAAGTAGAAGAGGAAGTTACTGAATTAGACCAAGAAGTACTTAAAACTCGAATTGAGACACTTGATCTAAGTGCTAGAACACTACAGGCGCTAGAAGAAGCAAGCATTAGAACTGTCGGGGGACTTGTCAGAAAGAAAAAAGATGATATCCTAGCGCTCGATGGTATTGGACCTAAAGGATTAGATGAAATTCAAGGTCTGCTAAAGAAGATGGACCTAAAACTTGAAGATTAATTATTATTTATGCGACACGCTAACAACAAAAGGACACTAGGCCGAACAAGACGAGGGCGAACAGCTTTGGTACGAGGTTTAGCTGTGTCACTAATTCGAGACGGCCAGATCAAAACTACTCTAGCGAAAGCTAAAGAACTACAACCTAACATCGAACGACTAGTTACTCACGCTAAGAGTGACACTGTTCAATCTCGAAGACTAGTAGCCAGTAGACTAGGTGAGCCAACTGACATTGTTATAAATAGATTGTTTAATGATATTGCTCCTAAGTTTGCCGAAAGAAATGGAGGCTACACCAGAGTAGTGAAATTAGGCAGAACTTCTCCTGGACGTGAAGAGGCAGTAATCGCCTTCGTAGAATAAGAATATTATTATGAGTACTGAAACACAAAAAACTTACACTATTGATGCCACTGGTAAGCGACTGGGAAGAGTCGCTACTGAAGCTGCTTCTGTAATGCTTGGTAAAAACGATCCTAACTATGCTCGACACATCATGGCTGATGTTCGTGTAGAAATAAACAACGTTAGTAAGTTAGACATTCCTGAAAGCAAGGAAGGTGAGATCTACCAAAGCTACTCAGGTTACCCAGGGGGGCGAAAAACTGAACCTTTGATTCACTTAGCTAAAAGACTAGGTTATGCAGAGGTGGTCAAACGAACAATCGGAGGTATGCTTCCAACAAACAAGCACAAGAAGCGTTTACTAGTTAATCTAATCGTAACTGAATAAGTTTATGTCTGCAGCTAAAACAACATACATAGAGGGAATTGGTCGACGAAAAACTGCTTCAGCGCGAGTACGACTAACTCCAGCTTCAAAAACTGAGATCACTGTAAACGGTAAAAAACTAGAAGAATTTTTTGGTAACTTATCTCACCAAAAAGATATCCTTTCAGTACTAGAGACACCTGATGCCGGAATTGAAACTTATTCAATCTCAGCTAAGGTAGTTGGTGGGGGAGTTTCTTCACAAGCAGAATCTATCCGACTTGGTATTGCACGAGCATTAGTTAAGGAAAAGGTAGACCGAAGAAGTCCGCTTAAATTCCTTGGTTTTCTTAAACGAGATCCGCGTTCTGTTGAACGAAAGAAGCCTGGTCTAAGAAAGGCTCGAAAGCGACCGGCCTGGAGTAAACGATAACTTTTTATCGTTTACTCTGATCCTGACGTGAGTCAGGAATCCTCCATGTCGTCTAGACAGGAGGATAGGAGGGAAGAACGATGTATAGTGACAGGTAACCGTGAAGGTCACCTTCAAAATAACAAAAAGCCACCAATACGTGGCTTTTTGTTATAATAAACACATGGAAATAGAATACGAAGCAACCTTTACTAACATAGACATCGATGAGATGAGGGTTAGACTAGCAAAAGCAGGAGCTACTTTAGCTAGAGCTGAATTTAATCAAAAGAGAACCGTTTTCACTCTACCTGAACCCAAACCAGGAGAGTACGCCAGAGTTCGAGACGAGGGCGACAAAATAACAGTCAGTGTAAAAAAGCATGATGGTGACGAAATTCATAATCAAAAAGAAATATGTATTACGGTAAATTCTTATCCAGAAGCAGTTAAATTGCTCGAGGTACTAGGATGTGAACCAAAAGCGTATCAAGAAACTAGGAGAGAATTATGGATACTAGATGATGTAGAAGTAACTATTGATACATGGCCTTTCTTGGAGCCGTACGTTGAGGTTGAAGGGCAGTCAGAAGAAGTGGTCAGAGCTGTTTCCGATAAGCTGGGATTCGAATGGAGTAAAGCACTATTTGCAGCTGTTGATGTGCAATATAGTGAGAAGTACAGAGTGTCAAAAGATAGAATAAATAACCACACTCCCAGAATTACTTTTGATATGGAGAATCCATTTCTTGATTAATAGGCGACTTTGGCACTATTTTATTACAACAAAAACCTAAAATTACGCGTGTTTTGACACGAGAGTTTTTTAGCTTTATAATGCTTTCCGTATGGTGAATATGAAAAAAGATAATGAAGAAGAAATCGAACTGAAAATCACTGACGAAGAATCTATCAATCCCGACGAGACAGAACTGATAGATGTAGAAGAGAACACTGATAATAAAATTAAAAAAATTAAAGAGAAGTTAAACCATTGCGAGGAAGAAAAGAGGAAATTACTAGATGAGACTCAGAGAGCAAAAGCTGACTTTCTAAATGCTCGCAAGAGACTGGAAGAAACCCGACTGACTGATCGAGTCAGAAACATTAAAGACCACATTGAAAAACTACTACCATTATGTGACAGCTTTCAGATGGCCATGCAGGACACCGATGCCTGGAATAAAGCGGATGAATCATGGAGAAAAGGAGTCGAAGGAATTTACACTCAATTAAAAGGAATCCTGACTACCTACGGCGTTGAAGAAGTCGACCCTACTGGAAACGAATTTAATCCTCACCTACATGAAGCTGTTGGCACAGAGCTGACAGATGATAAGGAAAAGCAAGACAGAGTTATCACGGTTATGCAAAAAGGTTATCTAATCAAAACTACAGATTCGGAAGAAATGATTAGACCAGCCAGAGTCACTATTGGAACTGTAAAATAATTATTTAAGAAACTTATATGGCAAAAATACTTGGAATTGATTTAGGAACAACAAACTGCGCAATTGCAGTGATCGAAGCTGGAGAACCGACTATTATAGAAAACAGCGAAGGTACCAGAACTACGCCGTCGATTGTTGCGATATCTAAGACTAACGAAAGACTAGTTGGACAAATCGCTAAACGTCAGGCTGTTACTAATCCCACTAATACTATTTATGGTATTAAACGATTCATGGGTCACAATTACAGCGACGATGCTGTCCAGAGTGACAAAGCGATCGTACCTTACGAAATAAAAGAAGGAGAAGATGGTGGAGTAACAGTGACCATGGACGGTAAGGATTATCGACCAGAGGAGGTGTCAGCGATGATTCTAACTAAATTAAAGAATGATGCTGAGGCTAAGCTAGGAGAAAAAATCACTGAAGCCGTAATCACTGTGCCAGCTTACTTTAATGACTCACAACGAAAGGCGACTCAAGATGCTGGAAAAATCGCTGGGCTGAATGTAAGAAGAATCATCAACGAGCCAACAGCAGCAGCTCTAGCATATGGATTTAATAAAAAGAAAGAAGAGAAGATTGTAGTTTATGACTTCGGTGGAGGTACTTTTGACGTCACAGTTCTAGAAGTAGGTGATGACGTAGTCGAAGTACAATCAACTGACGGTGACGCTCACATGGGGGGAAGAGACATTGATCAAGGAATTGTCAGATTTTTAATTGAAGAATTTAAAAAATCTAGTGGTGTTGACTTGTCTAAAGACAAGCTAGCTCTACAAAGATTAGACGAGTCTGCTGAAAAAGCAAAACTTGAACTGTCATCAACTTCAGAGACTAACATCAATATACCTTTCATTTCTCAAGGTTCAGACGGGCCACTACACATGGATGTGAAGCTGACTCGATCAAAGCTTGAAGAACTAGCCGACAAGTATATTGATAAGTCTATCGAGATCACTAAAAGAGCCCTTGAAGCTTCAGGTCTAAAGAAAGAAGACATTGATGAGATTATTCTAGTGGGTGGTCAAACCAGAATGCCAGCTATTCAAAATGCTGTTAAGGAACTATTTGGAAAAGAACCAAACAGAACCATTAACCCAGATGAAGTAGTAGCGCTAGGAGCAGCTATTCAAGCTGGTATTTTTCAAGGTGACGTACAAGACATCACTCTAGTAGACGTGATTCCACTCTCACTCGGTATCATGACAATGGGAGATGTAAACACTAAACTAATCGAAAAGAATACCCATATTCCAACTAAAAAACAGCAAATTTTCTCAACTGCAGCCGACAACCAAACATCTACTGAAATTGTCATCGTTCAGGGAGAAAGACCAATGGCAGCAGACAATAAATCATTAGGACGATTTGTATTAGACGGAATTCCGCCAGCACCAAGAGGTGTGCCACAAGTAGAAGTTACTTTCGATGTTGACAGTAACGGTGTACTAAACGTAACAGCTAAAGATAAGTCTACTGGTAAGGAACAGTCTATTAGAATTGAAGCGAACTCAGGACTAACTGAAGAGGATATAGAAAGAATGAAAAAAGATGCTGAAGAGCACGCTGGCGAAGACACTAAGAAGAAGGAAATGGTTGAAGCTAAAAACAATGCAGAACAAATGGTCTATACCGCAGAAAAATCACTTAAGGATCATGAAAAAGAAATACCAGAGGATATAAAGAAAGAAATTGAAGACAAAATTAAAATCGTTAATGAAGAAAAAGATAAAGATGATAAGGATGCTTTAGCTAAATCAGTCGAGGATCTGACAAGCTCATTGCAAAAAATTGGCGAGATTATGCAAAAAGCAGCTGAGGCTGAGGGCAAAGAAAATAAACCTAAGGAAGAAGCCGAATCTAAAGGTGAAGAGGAGCCAACCGTAAGAGACGCTGAGGAAGATAAAGATAATAAAGACGCAAAATAAAGATGAGTTTCAGGTGAGGTGAATAATTTCGCCTTACTTAAACTAATCTGCATTAAAATTACTTATGAAAGACTACTACACGATACTAGGACTACAAAAAGGCGCTTCCAAGGATGAGGTGAAGAAAGCTTTTAGACAGATGGCCTCAAAGTACCATCCCGATAAAAAAACTGGTGACGAAGAAAAGTATAAGGAAGTCACCGAAGCTTACGCTGTGTTAGGTGATGAAAAAAAGAAGGCAGAATACGATACCTACGGCCAATCATTTAATGGGTCTCAAGGTGGAGGCGGAGGATTCAACTGGCAAGATTTCCAAGGAGCTCAAGGTGGCGGACAAGGTTTTGAATTTGATATTAATGACATCTTCGAGAACTTTGGCTTTGGCGGTAGTCGTCAAAAGAAGCGCGGAAGGGATGTGTCGATTGATATAAATCTTCGTTTTGAAGAATCTATTTTTGGCGTTACTAGAAAGCTTTTGATTACAAAAAACAATCTTTGTAAAGAGTGTAGTGGAAATGGCGCGAAAAAAGGAACAAAGATGGATAAATGCGACACCTGTGCCGGCCAAGGAAAGGTCAGAGAGAACCGACAAAGCATAATGGGCAGTTTCACTACGGTTAAAGAATGTGACGACTGTAATGGCAAAGGAGAGGTTCCGGTGGAGAGATGCTCTAAATGCGCAGGTGCTGGAATAGCTCGAACCGAAGAAGAAATATCAATCAAAGTCCCCTCTGGCATTCAAAATGGTGAAGTGATTCGCATGACAGGAAGAGGAGAAGCGACAGCTAATGGTGAACCTGGAGATATGTACATAAAAATCCATGTTGAACCTCATAAAGTAATTAGACGAGATGGATCAAATCTAGGTCGCACTCTTCCAGTAAAACTCACAGATGCTTTGTTGGGCTCAACCTACAAAGTTGAAACTCTTGATGGTGAAGTGAATATTAAAATTCCGGCCGGAATAACTCACGGAGAACTGCTACGGATCAAAGGAAAAGGTGTACCAACTGGCAGTAGTAGGGGGGACTTCATGGTAAAAGTCTCAGTCGAAACACCTAAAAAACTCTCTAGAAAAGCCCAAAAACTAATCGAGGAACTCCAGACTGAAGGACTTTAAAGTTAAAGAAAACGGCCTCGGGTCGTTTTTAATATATAATCCAACTAATGTCTAAGCAATCTACTCGTTTTGATTTTGGTGATAGCCGGGTACCAGCGACTGAATTTGTACTTTATGAGCAAATTATTGAGGATAGGGGAAGTCGTTATTCTGTCAGTGTGGGTCAGGTGCAGGGGCGTGAAGAAATAAAGCTGTTCTTGCAACGGCTGAAGAAAGATAAAAAATATGCAAAGGCTACCCATAATTCTTGGGCCACTAGAATTACCTACAAAGGAGCAATCTATGAAAGTAAGAGTGATGATGGAGAGACTGGTGCCGGTATGGTTATACTTAGAATCATGCAGAATGAAAATATTGGTGATTGCGTTATCTGTGTCACCCGCTGGTTTGGTGGAGTAAAATTAATGGGAGATAGATTCAAACACCTTCAGAACGCAACCAAATACGCAATTAAAATGATGGTGGACAAGTAGATTAAATTAAGTCAAACTTTTATATAATATATAGATGGATTGGGGTTTTGTATTAGACTTTTTAATAGAAATAGGCTATTTTCTACTGGTTTTTGGCATCCTCTTAGGGTATTCAATCTTTAAAGGAAGGCAAGGCATAATGAACCTAATAATGGGCCTCTATATAGCCTTACTAGTTTCAATTGAGTTTCCTTACTATGACTTTATTCTAAAGGGCATAGAGTCTCAGCAGGGAATGGCTGCAATGCAACTGGCTTTCTTTGGAATTTCTACAATCTTATCTACCATACTTTTTTTTCGAATTATGCCAGATGAATTTAGAGAAAACAGATTCGAGAGTTTAAGCAAAAAGTTTTTATTAACTGTATCGGCCACTATTTTAATAATGATTTTTAGTTTTCATGTCTTACCAGTAACTGAGTTTCTAACACCAGGGACACCGATACAGTCCCTTTTTGCTCCTGAAGGTTATTTTTTCTGGTGGTTACTTTTACCACTGATAGTAATTTATATAGTTTAAATATAGAAAAAGCACGACAAGGTCGTACTTTTTTACAGCGTGAGTAACTAGTCATCCTAGTCATCAATGCCAGACTCTGCTCGCTCCCTCAGAAGTCGAGCTATTACTTCCTCATACTCATCCCAATCGACACCAAGCATCTTAGCCATCAACTTTTCTTGTGCCGAAGCTATTTTATGCTGCTCATGATAAGGAGCACTTGGGTCGTCGCCTGGCTCAGATGAATCATGTGGGGATCTGATTTTGACAAACTCTATGTCAAAATCATCGATCATTTTGTCTGTAATTCCATCCCGTCTGCATAACGCTATTTCTGTCATCTCATGGTACTGAATGAGAAACTCATAGCGCCAGTCGCCCATACTTGAAACTAAGACTGTTGTCATGCCATTTTCGTCAGTGACGTAATCACCAACTGAATTATAGCGCTGGCTCATGTGAGGAACTACCTTGAAGTTAACTTGGAAGTTATCTTTTGACATTTCTTTCTCCTTAGGAACTAATTTTGTAAATTATAACACATAAATACGGGTAAGCAACCAAAACAAGCTAATTCGTTTCTGTTAACTTCGCACAGGCATTGTTGTAGGTATTCCAGTCTACATTGAGTTCTTCGGCTAACAATTTTTCTATTTTGGTAGCAAACTGGTGCTCTTTATAGTACGGACAATCAAGCTGGTCTCCTGGAATAGACTCCGAGTCTCCTTTAGATCTATTATTCTCGTACTCAAAATCAAATTGGTCAATTTTGACATCCGTTACACCTCGCTCTTTACAAAGCATGCTTTCAACCAGTTCGTGCATTGCGATTAAAAATTCATAACGACTGTCATTCATGTCAGAAATTAATATTTGAGTTTTTCCTGACTTGTCTGTAAAATAGTCACCGACAGTATCGTATCTTTGTTTTTGATCCTCTATAGTTTTGATTGATATATTTAACATATTATGAATTATATCATTATGAAATCTACCAGTGTTGATATTAACCCTTGCTAAAAACATTTAATTCGTTAAAAATGAGAGAAACTTAAATTTCTTAATTATGAAAAACAGTAGCGTAACAAATTTTGGACTACACTATATGCTCGATGGCTATGGTGCCGACTCGGACATATTGAAAGATAAAAAAGTTTTGCTGGAGATACTAAACAATATACCAACCGAGATGGGGATGCATAAAATTTCTGAGCCACTCGTCGTTGAAGCAGGCCCTAATAATAAGAAAGATCCAGGCGGCCTAAGTGGTTTTGTCATGATTGCTGAAAGTCATGTAAGTTTTCACACTTTTGCAAATAGGGGGTTTGTAACTATAGACGTCTACACATGCCAAGATGTGTTGGATACTAAGAAACTTACTGAACAGTTTGTAAAAGCTTTCATGATTAAAGACTTTGATGAAAAAGTGATTGAAAGGGGAACTAAATACCCAGTAGAAAATATCTACTCTTAATTTCATGATTCCGGACTTCCCGAAATTTAAAAATATATCAATGGAGGATAGGGAAGCCATCATTTCTTTATCCAAGAATTCTTTACCTTACTCTGACTACAACTTTATTAGTCTCTGGTCTTGGAACACTGCTGGTGAAACAAAATGCTCGCAACTTAATAATAATCTTATTATTAAAATGCCAGATTATATATCAGATAATGAAATAATATGTTTTATTGGCAATAATAAAGTTGACGAAACAGCTTTAGAGATATTTAACCATTCTAAGAAAAAAACAGTTGACTGCTGTCTTACTCTGATTCCAGAACAAACCGCTATTAAATTTAGAAGTAAGAATATTTTAGTTGAAGAGGATAAAGATAATCATGACTATATTTTTTCAACCAAGAAACTAGCTATGTTGGAAGGGAAGGAATTTAAGTCAAAAAGAAATTTATCAATTAAGTTTCTAAAAAATAATCCTGAGGCTATATTTAAAACTTCACCAGTTTCAGACCCTGGGTCACAAAAACAAATATTAGAAGTATTAATAGATTGGCAAAAAGATAAAAATAGTGAGGTGGACCAGGAAAACATCGCCATAAGACGAATTCTTAAGCTGGCAAAGATAGATGATACCATGCTCATACTCAGTGGTGTTTATTTACACGACAATTTACTAGCTTTTAGCATCGATGAGATCTTGAGTGACGGGTACGCACTGTCTCACTTTTTTAAAGCCAAATATACTTATACAGGTGTTTCAGAATATTTGAACCAGAGAACCGCTCATTACCTTTTTAATAACCATGTGAAACTATGGAGCTGGGAACAGGACCTTGGGTTGTATGGGTTAAGAAAATCAAAAACCAGCTACCGTCCCGTACAAGCGCTTAAAAAATTTAAGATTAGAATTATATGACCTGGTTTCTATTAGCATTAGTTGCTCCACTTTTGTACGCCTGTACAAATTACATCGATAAAATCTTGTTGGAGAAGTATTTTAAAGCCTCGGGTGTTGGCACTTTAATCTTATTCTCTTCATTATTGTCAGTTATTGCTCTACCGATACTCTACTTCGCTGACACATCAGTACTGTCTGTGAGCCCCTTTAACATATTTATTCTCTGCACGGTAGGCCTACTAGATATTGCAATTCTCTGGTTATATTTAATGGCCCTTGACGGAGACGAGCCCACAATCATCATTGTTTTCTACCAACTGGTTCCTGTATTTGCTTTGGGACTTGGTTATATTTTATTAGGGGAAGTCCTGACCCAGATACAATTAATTTCCATGGGAATAATAATCCTAGGGACAACGCTGGTAGCTTTTGAGTTTGACGACGGAAATAATTTCAAGATTAGAAAGCGAACGGTCATACTAATGACTTTAGCAGCTCTCGCTTGGGCAGCTGAGTCAGTTTTGTTTAAAGTAGTAGCTTTAGAAGAAAACGTTTTTAGATCACTATTTTGGGAACACTTGATGTTGGTCGTTGTCGGTATAACACTTTTAGTTTTTGTTTCCAGTTATAGAAACAATTTTTTCG
>Ga0136558_1001359_pt1 | contig 12520 bp, 15 predicted proteins | sample AntRauTorckE6833_FD_101391 | JGI IMG/M metagenome (GOLD analysis project Ga0136558, IMG submission 101391) | Saline lake microbial communities from Rauer Islands, Antarctica - Metagenome Torckler E6 #833 | ecosystem: Environmental > Aquatic > Non-marine Saline and Alkaline > Saline | place...
CACATCTTTATCAAACGCTATTATTACTTCTGAAACATTTAAATTCATAATCTTTCTTATATGATCTGGCTGTAATTCATGATGTCCTATTGCAACACAATTCTTGTACCCCATTTGCCAAGCTTTTAAAACACTATTCTCTGCTTCAAATATAATTATCTTACCACTGGCATTTATATGTCTCCTGTTTTGTTGTAATCCGAATAACCCAATTCTTTTACTTACCTTTTTGATGGGGTAATATTTAGGGATACCGAGTTGTTTAAAGTCTTTTACAGTTGTCCTCCCCATAATACCATTCAATGTATCATTGTTATCAACGTCATAATACGGATACAAGACCCTTTGTCTTATTGGTGCATAATGTATGTTAAATTCCTCTTGTGCCTTTACAGTGATACCTTGCTCTTGCAACAGATATAGTGTAGGTTGCTCAATAAAATTATCAAGTGTTCTTACACTATAAATATTATCGCTTGATATATGTGTTTTACTTTTATTTCTAATGGATTTCATGAGTGCCAATGGGTCATTTTTACGATTACCTTTAGTATTATAATTTTTACCATGTTCATATTTTACACCAAGTACATCGTGTAACCAAATTATTGCATTGATGAATTTTATATTTTTAATATATATTACTAAATCAATTATATCACCTTTAAAATTACTATCAGTTTGGTATATCATACAGTATAAATTATCCTTCTTAATAGAAACTTGCGACCTATCTGTATCATTTGGTTTAGCACATCTATATTCATTTCCATAATCAATAAAGCTATGGAAACCTAATTTTTCTAAAACTAATTCAATCTTATCATTCTTCTTAATGTATTCTTTTAGTTCATAAGCATCCATAACCACCAATCCTTAATCCATAATAATGCTACAATATCCAACTTCTTTTATTTTATTTCTTCCATAATCAATCTCAATAACTAGTTGATATGTCTTAGACTCTCCGAATCTATTCTTATCTATAAATATAACCAAATATTTTCTATCCTTATGCACTTCAACTGGAATCTCGGTAGTATTATCTTTCCCACCATATTTCCATATATTCAATGTATCATACTCATCAACTCTCATTTGTCTCATTAATAATAATGTACTCGCAATATCCGCCACATTTTTAGATACACCTATATTACTTTGTTCTAGATAGTTGAGTCTATTAGCTGACTTGGTTAATTGCAACGTAATCCATATATGAACGTTTTTAGCTTCGGGTTTAACTGCATCATATATATTAACACTATCTTCCATCATTTGCAACCATGATTGATTACTACCCTTACTATAATTTGGTTTCATAGTATCTAGTACAAAATAGTCAACTCCCAATGCTTTATATTTTCTAATAAGCTTAACAACTATCTCAGAACTATACGTTGGTAATGGTATTATTGTAATGTTCTTTTCAAGCATTTCTTCGTGCATGTATTTAGAAGCTCTATTCAATACTGCAATTTCATCATCAGTAAAGTCACCTTGACGAAACCTACGCTTTTGGAAACTTACATGAAACACATTATTTATAATCCAAGTTACCATTTCTTTTTGCCAGTCTTTATAATCTTGTTCATTTATTATTACAACAATTCTTTCCTTGTTTCGTATATGTGCTGGAAGATTCCAAAGTATTGTTACAGTCGTCTTACCTGTACCACTTGAAGCACCTACCATAGTGACATGACCCTTTGAATTACCACCAATCATTTCATTAAGTAACTCACACCCCTCTAATGGCAACCCTACGTCAACTCCTTCATCCCAATCAGATATATTATTATCTAAGTTATGTGTTATATCATAAGCCTTTGCGGTGGTTTCAACATCAATAAATATATCATTTAACATTGCCTCATATTCATTATATAATTCTTCAAGTGTCATATCTTTAATATCAGATAGTCTATCTTTTACTGGAAACTTACCTCCAATTAACCCTAATACAACTTTCCATTTATAAACTTCTTTAATATATGCATCTATATTTTCAATACTTACAAGCCCTGTTAAATCTTCAATTACAGGATAGCCACCATAATCTTCATATTTTTCTTTTAATTTTAAATGCTTTTCTAAATATAGTCCTATTGATACATCATCTAATTCCTTTTTGTGTTCTTGTTTTACTAAATTCCTACCGATTATAAAATATACTTTCCATCTGTTATGTGTAAAGTCTTTTAAGTCTAAATCTTCATGGTTAAAATAAAGCTCTGGTACTTTATAAAAACAACCAATAACATTTGCCTCTGCTTGTTTCTTGTAACCCTTTATATCATCTATATAACTCAAATAAATCACTTCTCCTTACCATAACTGTTTTTGCTTGTCTGATAATTCACCCTTCTCACTCTTATGTCTTGCCTTATATTCCTTAGATTTAGTCTTATCTTTCAATTGTTTATCAGCTTGAACCTTTGCTATCTCAGTAGTTTTTATTTTACGATTAATCATCTTAACAACATTGTTTATATCACTTTCTACCATAACCATTATATAGTTTATCTTATGTTTCTCATCTTTAAACTTATTTGCCTTAATCATTTGCTTAATGTATTTTTCTTTAAGTTTAAATGTTGCATATATAGCAGTATAACTATAGCTACCCCTTGACTTAGAGTTTTTATTAGCCATAAATTTACCAGTATGTAAACCTTTTAATCTCAATACAAAATATCTCGGTAATGGGGTCTCACCGTATTCAAATATAATTCCTCTTATATACTCATATAATTCATCAAATCTCAGTTCTCTCATATAACCACCCTTTAAAAAAATAAAAGCGAGCAATATGAATTACTCGCCAAAACTAATATTATTTTTCTTCACCATCATCTTTTTTAGCCAATATTGCTACAATTTCTTTCTTTATAATTTGTACTTTCTCCATACTTAATTTAGATAAACCCTTTGAATCAGTATTATTATCTTTTAATACCTTTGCCACTTCTAACTTTTTATTTTGCGGTGCTTTCTTAATTGCCTTTTTTAAAACCGCTACTAATGTCTTAACTTTGTCCGCTTCATTCTCTTCTTCCATCATCTTGTCAGTATCCTCTTTTGTATCAGTAGCATAATCTGTCTCATTCTCTTTGGCATCTGTATTAAACTTGTCTGCCCACATTTCATATGAAGGGTTTTCAACAGTGTCATGCTTTTTGAATGTACTAGTTCTATCTTTTAAAATTTCAGCAAAATATTTTAATTTCTTAGTTTTCTTATCTTTTGTTGTATATAGTCTAAGAATAATATCATAATCAAATGGTAAAGTTTTATAAGTATCTGGTTTATTACCAACCACTACAAACTTCCCACCAATTTCTTCTTTAATATCTGCTTGATGTGCAGTTGATACTACATTGACACCTCTACTAGCCATGTCAATCTTCATACTCTGTAGTCTATTGGAGATAGCTTTAATTCTTCCCCAACTTCTCATGCTTAGATTAGCATCATCTACATCTCTATTTTTATCTCTAGCTCTATTCTCTTCAACCTTTAATGATGTATCTTGTATATTTTGATAGAATTTTGTCTCAGAGTCAAATAAAATTGTCTTAACTGCATCTTTGTCAGTATCAATTAAATTATTCAGCTCATCAATACCATCTTGCATTTCATACATACTTGCAGTTGGAGCTACTTGTAATAAATTTTCATTATTTAAATAGAAGTTTAAACCTTGTTCACTATCAAATGCAAAAACTTTTGGGAAAGTAAGGGCAAATGTACTCTTACCATCTCCAGTTGGGCTATATACTAAGAACTTACCTGCACTATTTATTTTATCCGCTTTTTTAAAAACACTCATATAATTATCATTCTCCTTTTATTCTACTATTCTAAAGTCCTGCTAAAATATCTTCTAAGTCTGCATCTTCTTCTGTATCTTCATCAATACTATCAATAATATCTTCATCTTCACCATTATAATCTTCATTTAAATCTGCTATCTCTGGTTCATCAACATCTAATACCATATCAAATAATTCTTCTGAATCAGCGAAGTCTTTAAAATATTGAACATCTTGTTTTACATTTCCGTCATCATCTTTTTTTGTATATATTGTAATCATATCAATATATCTCTTTGATATAAATCCACCGAACACAGTTGCTTTACCAATTGCATCTTCTTTTGTAATTAGTCCATCATCAATTAAACTTCTAACATCTTCGTCTAATTCATCATAGCTTAATTTCTTTTCTTGACTCTTATTAATTATTCTTCCATCAACCGTAACTTTATTAATTTTTCCTCTACTTGAAGTGAGATACTTTTTCATTTTTTCATTTCCAAGAACGTAACCAGTAGGAACAGCTTTAACCTTTTTGAAATTCTTGCCATCTATCTTAGCAAGATAATCTACAGAATATGCTTTAACTGGATATTCACCAGTATCTTTATCTTTTCTACCAACTGAGTCATTAGTAAAGTATAATGTTTCAGTAAAGTTAGCATAGAATAAATCATCAATAGACTTACCTTTGAGCTCATCTTCCGTCTTACCATTCGCTAATTTCTTTTCAAGCACAGACTCTTTACGCTTAGAAATATATTCGACAATAAATTTCTTACCTACACCATTATAAATATTTGGTTCAATCGTACCACTAACACTTACTATATCACCATCGTGTAAATGCTCATTCACATATTCAATCAAATCATACTCTGATAAAAATTCTTTAGCTACAGGATACGTATCACCTTTGCCAAATTCCATACCAGCGTGTAAATAATTACTCTTAGCAATACCTAATTGTTCTATAATCTTTTCTTTATTTCTCTTGAAGAAGTCTAGCTTCACTTGTCCATCAGACCAATTCTCTCTATTCAAATATAATAGAGTATCTCTAGCGTGATCTTCTGGGAAGTATCCACCGAATGTTTCAACTTTAACACTATTGCCATTACCAGTATCTAACATTAACTTCATAGAATTGTATACATACCCACTGTCAGCGATACCATCAATTCTAACGTTAGTACCCTTGCTCTCTAAGTTTACTCTGCCTAAGAAATTAAACTTCTTCTGCCCTTGCTTCAAATTACTTTTTTTACCCATTGTTACATCATCTCCTTTTATTTTATAAAATAGCATTTGCTATCTTTTGACTGTATAAATATCTTACCACACTTAATAAATATTGTCAAGAAGTATTTTGATTTAGTTTACTCTATTTTAAATATCCATTTAATATGTCGACAGCTTCATTAACTTCTTCATCTAATGCATTTATATAAATCATAGTATTTTGTATACTGGTGTGCCCAAGAAACTTTTTAATGGTTCTCGCTGGAACACCATTTAATGCTAGGGTCATAGCCGCCGAATGACGCAAGCAATGACATGACTGCAAATCTGGATTATCAACCACACGTTTTAAATACTTCTTAACCATATCTCTTACAGCTGACGTACTTATCCTATTTGTTTTCTGTGAATTAAATGCAGATGTATGACGTTTATCCTTTTCGAGTTCTAAATAATTAGAATAAGCTTTGCAAGATGCATCACTTAAAGGCATCTTCATTTCTTTCCTAGATTTTCTATTATAAAACTGTATAGTCTTATTTTCTAAATCTATATCATTACGATTAAGATTGTGTATAACATTAATTCTACATCCAGTGCTCAACATTATTTTAACTATAGCCAAATTTCTAAATCTATGTTGACAAATATCATCTCTGATTTCACTTATTAATAATGACACTTGTCTCTCATTTAAATATTTAACTCTTGCCTCAGATACTCTTAAATTTTGAATAGTCTTAATTGGATTATCATCAATTTTACCAGTTATATATAGCCAATCAAAATACTGTTTTAATGCAGTCAATTTTAAATTAATTGTAGTTGCTTTCATTCCTCTTCTATTTAATGACATCATCCACTCTTTAATCTCAGACTCGTCAACCTCTTTAATATTGTACTCACCTAGAAATCCACCAAATTGTTCTAATGCAGTTCTATATGAACGTACTGTGTTTTCTGCTGAACCTTTATATTCTCTCAATTCTCTTAAAAAAGCTTCTTGTAATGAACCCATTATTTTCTCCTTTCAATTCTTTATCTTGAATACATCTTATCACGTGTTATACATCTTGTCAAGAGAAATAATGTTTATTTTAAAGATGCATCTAACAATAACAAAAATAATTCTCTGTCAGAGTCAACACCTTTGTTGATTGCACATAGTGTTTCGTATGTTGTTATCAATGCTTGTCTTTTACTCATTGCCAACTCTGCTTGTATTTCTCCACCATCAAACACATCACCAACAAATATCTCAGCTTGTAATAAATTCTCTATCATATTATCAATTTCATTCGGATTATAAGATGCTTCATTATTAATAAACATCTCATCTATTATATAATTGATATCCTCAGTATTTATTGAAAATATTGCAGACATCTTTGTTAGTAAATTATCCATACTCATATTCAATTTAACCATCTCCTTATTTTTCTCTTAATTTATGTTGACGTGATACATCTGTTAATAATAGTAACACTGACTCATTAATTGTTGCGTCATTTGCGTGATGTAAATATTCATAATTCTCTTGTAATACATCAAAGTATTCGTCGATATTTTTTATTGTATCATTGGTAATTAATTCAGCTTGCAATATTGTTTCTATTATCTTTTTAAACTCATCATATTCTGTATCAGCATTCTCATTTAACTCTAGTACATTCATAATTTTAGGACAAGGAAACTACTATTCCTTTAGACTAGTGAGTTATTGACTAATTATACCACAGAGTATATGAGTAGTCAATATATATTGATTACTTTAGATAACAAACAACTATTTTTATACTTGTATTTTTAAAAACATTAGTTATTATTTTTTTTACTACACTCCAATCTAATTGATTCATTCCACTTTCAATTTTAGGCATTCCAATATACTCAATATCTTCTTCTATTAATTTTTCTTTTAACATTAACAATGCTTTTTCTACATCTTTATAATTTGGCTTGTCCCAATAATTACACTTAGTTACTAGATTAAAAACCCTTTTAGTTTGCACTATATCTGGCATATTAGGGCTTTTATTTAAAAAGAGTGCCCTAGTCTCTGGGTACTTTTTAATTACTTCTGTTGCAAAGCAAGATAGTATTTTCCCTTGATTTGTTCGACCCATTGCTCCATCTTTTGAAACGCTATGAACAATAAAATATTTTTTTGGTAAATCAAAAACATCAAAAGCAATTTCTTTATATAAAAAACTGTTATCAAGTGTCATTTTTTTCTCCTTTTCTTTTAAAATACAATTTAATGTATAAGTCTAATCCGAAGATTAGTAGTGATACCTTCGACAATGTTACCGTGAGGTTTAATGTTAACAATACTATCTTTTCCCAATCAAGATTGTTTAATCATTAACCTTAGAGCTACAAACTAGGTATTATATTCGTAGGTAACTATATATTCTCACATAACGTAGTTAGTTAAAACTTAGTCTAATCAATAAAGGCTTTTACAACCCCCTAGCCTTTAGGCTAGTGGGTTATTGACAGTAGTCCATCTGCTAACATTTAACTCTCTCTCTAGTAACTCTAAAACAGTATCCATATATCTTTCCCCTTTCTACTGTAAGGTTTAACTTACATTACCTTTAATTGAAAAAAGCAACCAATATTAAACTGATTGCTAAATTGTTATACAATTTTCTTATTTCTTATTTAGTTTATCACTGTTAAAATTCGCCAATCCATTTCCAGTCAATGATATGGCTATAGATGACAAACCATAAAGTGGTACATTAATCATTTCAAAACTCCCAGTAGCAACATTCGCTAATAAAATAATTAAGAATGCAACGAAAGCTGAATAGTATTTTGTTTTGATACTCTTAATATACCTTGCTTCTTTTGAAAATTCAACCACCATGAATACAATCGTTATCAGTGTTGTAAATGTCAACAACATATCATATGTTATAAATCCAAGCTCTTCCATTTATCCTCCCTTCCAACATCTCTAAACCAATCTTACCATATATATTAATGTCTGTCAAGTACTAATTAAAATCTTTCTGACTCTCTTATTACTACTCTCGTATCACTTGCACCAGTACTTTCCATTGTTAGTACAGCATATTCATCTGGATATAACTCAACTCCTAAATTACTAATGTCTTCTCTAAGAGAATCTATTTTAGCTAGTGCATCTATGAATAATATTTCTGCGTTATCTAATTGTACTTGTGTAATAGTCGCTCCAACACCTTCTTCAAGTATAGAGTTCTCAGAATCTATGAGTGTCCATGTACCACCTGTTGGTGGAGTTTTTAATTTCTTAACCGTTAATAAAACTGATTTGGTACCGTCAGACGTTGCTGTTATCGAAATCAATCTTGACACAACTTCATTAGGTAGACTATTATAAGTATCTATATTATGGAACACACCTACAACTGTCTCTGTATCTGCAATGATAGTTGTCAAACCTGTATCAATAGAGAACTCTCTTGATGAGTCATCTGGCTCATAAGAACTATCTTCACCAGAGAACAATGATACAGCAACACTACCAGACTCTATTATATTATTTCCAATACCAGTAGTATTGACAGATTCTATTCTGAATGGTAAGTATGGTGAATTAAAATGTGTATTAGTTCTACTATTGCTAAAGTCCATAGTATGTGCTTCTACAAATCCAATTCCCATACCAGCATATATTTCTAATGTTAATGGTGCTACTCCTAGATAACCACCAGAAAGTCTATAAATAGCCAAGTTAGATGTAATTAAATCAACTTTACTATATCCAGTCCCATCAAATTTATCACCATTCCATTCTGATTGTGGTATGTTAACTACCCATGAATTATCTCTTTTTAGTGAAAAATTCAATTCATCATCTATCATCCTAACAGCAAATCCAGTCGTTTCATTAAATAGACCTATATTTCTAGTGTTTCCAACTTCTGGTGCTGTAAATCTAGCTGTGAACATACATTCAAAACTCTTACTAGCTTTATATCTCAATGTCCTCTTTGTTTCAAATACACCACTGCTTGACGTACTAGTTCCACTCGCAACGGATAATTTACTATCCACATATCCAATTGAACCAGATGCGGTTGATTTATCTGTTGTGGTTCTTGTATCCGCTTTAGTTGTGAAATTTAATGATGTGTATAGTTTCCTACTAGCTACTAATTGAGCACCAAATATACTATTCAAGTTCCCTCTTCTAGAATTGTCATTCACACTCACAGTTAAATCACCATGTTCATTTGTTCTTATGAATCTAGTTTCATCATTCGCATCAGTTCCAAGTGTTTGACCATCATATTCTTTTCTATCTCGCAATCTTGACAATATAATCACCTCCTCTCTATTTTACCAAAGTATTATATGACATGTTCCTTTATTATGATAATTATTTAATATTCAAATCCACATTTAACATTTTAACCATTTCTAAAGCTACCTTATTATAGTCTACATTTGTATCAGATTGTTTTTCTGATAGCATAGTAGTCAATCTACTAAATAAACTATACGCAATCCAAGGGGGTATACTACCTTTTGTTAATGTCTCCTTGTGTAAATCTGGTGTGTCTAACACACCCAACTCAACTAGATTATCAATAGAATCGCTACCCTGTTCAAGTTGCCACTTATCATATATTGGGTGGTTATCAAAGTTACTCATTATACTTTCGACCTCCTCTCTCATTTTATCAAACTCATCTGGATTTTCAACATAATACTTAGGACAATTTTTACCAGTTATATCATAGTGTCTATAAATATCTTCGATAGGATCTAAGTTATATTTAGCACATAAATCAGCTAGCCTATATATCAATGTCTTATAAGTTACATCACTTGGTTTACCAGTCCAATCTGGATGAACAAATTCTATTCCATATAAACAATTATTAGGATATGTTGTTCCTAATCTTTTAAATATTCCATCCATATATGAACTGGCACCAACATGATACGCCATCTCATCATCTGGTATACATACCAATACAGTATTATCAAAGCCAATTATCTCGTGTGCTGAACCGTATCTGTCCTTCCCATATTGTCTGTTGTTGAAAAAGTTTCTATTTTCATAATCCAGACTCATAGGATTAGCTACAAAATGTACTACTAATCCTTTTATTTTATCAATTCTATATTGTGGTCTGCTATATGGATTTGGGTCTAGTAAATCATATCTAATTTTCATAAATTTATTGTCACTCATTCAATCACCTCTTATTCTGTCAAGTCTTCAATATTATTTATTTCACCTATCTCAACACCATTAATAATTTTACCAGTCAAATCTCCGTTTAATGAACTTAATGTTTTCTCTGCATCAAGAATCATTTTATCAAATATTGTTATATATAAATTATAAATACTAGATGTAACATATTTGCAATCAGTAAATAGTTTAGAATTGCATACTCTGAAAACAAAATCTCTCAATCCATTTATGTTCATCTGGTTATACTCTGCAAAACTATCCATAAATATTTTTAATACTTCCTCTTCTTTATCATTAAGATAATCATTGTTCTTATAGAAATTATTAAACTCTGTCATTGATTTATTAAAAGCCTTCATGTGTTCCTCATAAAGTCTGTTGCATCCATTCACATTATCTTTATCACAATTTTCATAACAATTATCTAATTTAATAGATAATTCCATTAGATTCTTTTTAAATATTAAAATCTTTTCTTTTACTACTATCTTAACAAGTATCTCTCTGCCCTCGTCTTCGATATTTACTTCATTGTCTATTCTGCTAATCAAATCATCTATGTGGGAGAATATATAATGATGCTTTAATTCACCACTTACATTAATCCTACTTTTCTTTTCCATATTTTGCTGTATTATTTTACTTATGAGCCCAAATACTGCTATAAATAAAGCAACCGCTATCTTTTCTACCACTTATAATCATTCTCCAATCTACGCTTTATACCACTTTGAACAACTTTATAAACCTATTGAGTATTTATACCAGCAAGCCATAGAACCCTGTTAAATGGGTTATATATGGCTTGTATTGGTATAACTTTAATGGTCACCTTGTTGTTTATATATTTGAACTTGTCTCTTATCATTATCCCATTCAATATCAATACCTAATAATTTAGTCAATTCTCTGACTGGTAAATATGTTCTGCCATCAATTATTTTAGCAACGTCTTTAATCTTAGTTGCAATTACTTCGTCATCAGTATATCTAAGAACAGTATCGTAACTTTCATTTTTACCAGATTCAAACGTAAATACAATTTTCTCAAAATTGTATTCCTCTGGTAAAACAAGTAATCCATAACCTAATTTTAAATCAGAATCTTCATCTCTTAATAACACATTGTGTGAATTCCTATCTATAAAATCCAATGTCATAGCTACAGGTGGAGTCCTATCAAATCTTAACTTATGATTTTCAAAATACTCTGCTATCAAACATGCATATAAAGGACTACTTGCACTCGTACCATGAAACGTACCTAGCACTGTTTCTATACCACTAAATGTAGCCCCATCAACTTTATCTCTTCTCCAACTTGAATAACTCATTAAGCTAAATAGATTAGAGCGTTCATCATAGTCTAAAGCACCTACTTGAAACCAATATTTTCCCATTCTAGCTCTCATAGTTTCTCCATCTTCTCCAGCGTTTCCAGCACTGGATACAATGAATGACGTTTCTGCCATTTGCTTTATAAGATTTGAACTAATCATAGTATCAGAAATACTCATCGTTACTATATCAATATCATTTTCCATTATCCACTTAGCAGAATCATCTTCTTGACTATCAAGTAGGAATACTTCTGCATTAGGCTTAAATTGTTTTATAATATCTCCAACTAATACAATATGTCTATTTTGCTTTGCAGTTCCAGATGATAAATTTATATTATCTGTATAATAACCTTCCCATCTTTCATCTGCACCCAGTTCGAGAACAGCAATTCTTAAACCATCACCTTTTAAATCTGGATTCATTTTTAATATATCTCTAATTTCAGTTGCTTCCATTTACTCACTTCCTTTATTTTAAACATTTATAATGCTATCAAATTGCCCTTGTGTTATCCAACTTCTATCTAAAGCTTTTTGCAACCCTTGCTCATCTAATCTACCTGCGTTGTATAATCTTTTAAGATACTCGAACATATTACACCCCCATTAAATCGTTTAATAATATCTGATCTATAACTTCTTCTGTTTCCGAATTCTTAATACTTATCATTCTTATATACTCATCCTTAGTAAAAACCACTTCATCATACTCAAATATGATTTGGATATCGTCATTTTCTTCAACTTTTTCTATTTCGACAATGTTACTAGCTATTAAAACTTTGTTGCCTAATATTTTAATATTATCTGGTCTTACTGTTGATTGTACTTTCATTTTTTATCATCTCCCTGTGGTATTTTTCTAAATATCTTTTTATGTTTTGGCAAGAGCCAAGGTTATTATAAATTATCTA
>Ga0136558_1001364_pt1 | contig 12486 bp, 9 predicted proteins | sample AntRauTorckE6833_FD_101391 | JGI IMG/M metagenome (GOLD analysis project Ga0136558, IMG submission 101391) | Saline lake microbial communities from Rauer Islands, Antarctica - Metagenome Torckler E6 #833 | ecosystem: Environmental > Aquatic > Non-marine Saline and Alkaline > Saline | place...
ATGTGCCAGTACGGATTGCTGCTGAAGACAGCTTAAGGTAGCAGCGCTACCTTAAGCTGGGTGAAGTAGTGAGATGTATTGGCAGATTAGTTATATGGCTGGAGGGGTTTTGAGATTTAGGTTTCCTAGGATCATAATCGCCGTGGATTGCAACAACAGGACAATTGATGCTTCGACCAGCGTCCAATAAATCGCCACTATCCCTTATCTTTTTCACGTCACTCCACACACTGTCATAAAGTTCGGGCCTTATCAGTGCTAAATCGCTTTCATGCGGGATAATGTTGTAAGCGTCCGCCTGTCTGACCAGATTGAATAGCTCAACAAACAGCTTTTCTTTGAGCACTGGCTAAAGGCCGGCTTTGCTGGTCTTTAGCCATGCGGTACGAGAACATGAGATGTTTTTCCACAATTTTTAAGATACGCAAGTATATATTGTTGTATATTTCTATGACATAATATCTACATAAGTGTCCATTTGGTGCTATAATAATTTGTATACATAGAGGATTTGACTCTATAGCACTTTTGTTGTACAATTATTGTTAACTCATGGCTGGGCAGGGGACTATACCCCTATTAATCAGTTATAAATAAGGATTATTAATGTCTGTATCCACTACCCAAAAACTCGATATCGAAAAAGTTACGACCGACATACTAGCAACTATTGATCGTGAACGTGAGCGTGAGATAATATCTCGCCGCTACGGTCTATTTGACAGAAAAGAAACTCTAGAACAAATCGGGGAACTACTTGGGATAACTCGCGAGCGAGTTCGACAGCTCGAGAAAGCTGTTATTGCCAAGCTTAAAGCCCAATCCGACAGCGGCGAATTGCCTCATATTAAAGAAGTGCAAGAGAACCTGATAGAAGAAATCCATCAAGCAGGGAAGGTAGTCCGCATATCTGACTTGAGCAAAAAGCTAACCGAAAAGAATACCAAAATTGATCAATCCAGGGTGTCTTTCTTAGCCCAGTTATCGCCAAAGCTAGCAGTGATTGACGAGAACGACCACTACCATCACTCGGTAGGTATCGCAGATGCACACGATGTAAATGCCATAAAGCAGCATGTTGAAGACATCATAGGAGCAATCAAAAAAATCGGCGAACCTACAACTATCGATAAAATCGCAAGCAAAGCCGAGAAATCCGACGCCAGGCATACCGCGGCCCTTTCAAAGACAAGTAAGCAACTGGCGAGCTTAAATGATCTGTGGGGACTCATAAAGTGGCCCATGGTTAACCCCAAGAACATTCGCGACAAGATTTATGTCATCTTGCATCAGAATGGTAAACATATGCACTTTAATGAAATCGCGGACTCTATCAAAGACAGCGATTTCAAGCGAAAAGACGTAACGACCCAAGCCATTCATAACGAACTAATCAAAGACAAGCGTTTTGTATTGATCGGCAGGGGAATATACGCGCTGAAGGAGTGGGGATACAAGAAGGGCACCGTAGCTGACATCATCGCTGAAGTACTAAAAGTATCAGGTAAACCGCTACACCGCGACGAAATCGTCCAGGAGGTCCTAAAAAGCCGCCATGTAAAAGAAACTACCATCTTACTTAACTTACAAGGCAAACCACAGTTTAAACGCGTTGCTAAAGCCACTTACGACCTCGCAGAACATTAACCTTGTTGCCAAATAATTCCACGGCTCCAAAACCGTCCTTTTTGTTCAAAATCGTCAATTTTGGCCTCGCGAACTTACTTGGCAACAAGGTTATTAAAGCCACAAGTACAAACAAAAGATCAGCTTTAGTCTCAGATTTCTATAAATATATTCTTATCCTAGACGAAGACTAGAAGGGGATTAGAGTATAGGAGATGATATCTGCGTACAACAAGTGCCTCAATTCTTTATTTCATTGTGTCAATGCGCTTAACGTGCATGAAAGCTATGTGATATTTCGGTGTCAATAAATACAAAGGAATAATTTATGAACATTTTACGAACTTATTATATCAAAAATAAATTCAGAATTAAACAAAGAATTAAAAGTTATACGTAGGTAAATATCAACCGCTTAAGCCAGGTCGGGCAGTGAGGCAGGGTTCATAAACAGGAAAGTCAGAAACAAAATAAAACAACTTGCCAAACAACCAAAAAGTAATGATAGGAAGCATCATAAAAAGGTTTATACATAATGTCGCACATTGTATATTTTGCGACATTACATTTGTATCATCCCATGATTATTGATACGCCCTGCGTAGGGGACTAGTCTGGTAAACATCGGTTCTGGCCGCAATTTAGTTGTTATCCTCTTGTATAAGCCTGTGTATTTAGCTAGTGGTTTTGCCATAACTGGTCCAGTTCGGCTATAAGTCGATCGATATAAACCAAGATTTGACTTTTCCACAGCTAAAATGTTTAATCGTTTGACATATTGTTAATTTTGTTTAGTTTGTATAGTTATTCCCTTGTTGCCTCCCTTCCCCTATTTATTTGACTTTTGATTATTTATGTATATTTATATGTTTTTCCCTGCTTCATTGCAATTATATAACTGCTGAACAATTTACGAACATAAGGGAAGAGCGGGAGAGTAGGGCTACTTGTAGAACACCTTGCCCGTAACTCTAACGTCTATATACTCTGTCGGCATAATATTTGTCTCGTTCAGTTTCTTATTGATTGCCAGCAACGACCCAGATTGTATATCACTATCCCCTGTCATGTTGAATTTCGCGAAATACTGCTTAGCTGCGAGGTTCACATGTATGTCATATGGCGAATCAAAGGGCAGTATTATATTTTCAACTGTTAGTTTATCTGCCTCTAAGTAGTTGATGATATCCAGTATAAAGACTACGGCCTCGCCTCTAAGACCAGGATCGCCTGACTTAAGCTCTAAGCCGCTTTGGTCGATCACTACCGGCAGTGGACGTATAGTTTTCTTGTCATAATCAGCAGCCTCGCTCAGAACCCTGCCTGCGGCACTTAATACATATGCCCCATCACCATTGCCAAGCACTATTGCAGGTTTGGCTGGAATTACCTTAATAACTGGCTTACGACCTACAAACGGTAGTACTACGGCTACATCGCCCAGTTCAGGATATTTTTCTTCTATCTCGAGAGCGACAGCACCCGCATCTATCAAAAGCTTGTTCTTGTTTGTCCAAGAGTTGTTGAATATAGTGTTTATCTGTTGCTCATAAGACGCCAGCTTTTTCCCAGATGGCAAGGTAGAATCCACGTCAAGATCGGCCGCACTAGAGCTAGCCTGGACTATTCTAGGCTCACTAGAGAGAGTTGTTGAGTAAGCAATAATACCAAGCATGACAAATCCAAAAATTACATAAACAATACTCTTAAAGCCATTTGAAGATGTACTTTTCTTAGGGGAGTTAGTGCTTGAACCTCTGGCTTCTCGAGAAGATTCATCTGCCACAGCCGGACGATTATTGTAATATGAAAAAACCTTAGCTCTTCTTTGAGCGTTGACTTCCCTGTCTGTATTTGTTTTATGTTGTATTTTTTTAAACATTATTTATTAGACTATCTAGTATTATGATATCACTTTCGCTTACTAGGTAAGTTCTCTTCATGAACTTCCGTAAGCATCTTAGTTAAGCGATTCACCGCTCTACTGGGGTATGCATCGTGTAATTTCTCACCCAATGCATGTCGTTTTGACTCGTTCTTCAATAGATCTCTGATTGATTGATCTAACTCTTCCGCGTCTCTCTTGGAATTTTTTTCTGGAATATTTATTACTGCCTTAAGTTCTTCCAGACGACTGGCATTCTTTAATTGATGACCTCCGGTTAGTTGTCTGTTCGGCACAACTACCACAGCCTTCCCCTGCACCGCCAGCTCTCCTAGGGTATTAGCCCCTGCCCTGGCAACAACTATGTCCGCGGCACCTGTATATCTATGCATATCTTTAATAAACTCCAGACTAATCAGCCTCGGATCAACGAAGTCTTCATACAACCCATCGCTACTCTTACCAGTCTGATGAAAAACATACAAATCCGAATAATCTTTAAGCAGCTTAGGTACGATATCGGCAATCGGCCCATTCAACCTCTTCGCGCCAAGACTGCCGCCAGTTACGAGGAGCATTCTGGAGTCTACTGGGATACCCAGTTCTTTTTTATATATTTTTTGTTGAGTGGGCGAAATTTTTTTAAATGAATCTTCGGTCAGAACGCCTATATAATGCGTCAGGTCTTTTGGATAACGGTAGAATTCTTCTGGTAGCGCGGTCGCGTGACCTTTTGCCCAAGGCGCAATTAACCGATTAGCAAGACCAGGCAGCGCATCAGAGTCATGAGTCACGTAGGGCTTTTTTAAAAAAGCCAATGAAAAACCCACAGGAACCACAACGAATCCGCCCTTTAGGAATGAAACTGAGGGACTTACTTTTTTAACTAGATAAAGACTCTGGAAAACTCCGATTAAGATGTATAAAACATCTCGCAAGTTCAGCAAGTTGGTTTTTATGTCGAATAATCCGCTTAGCGCTGATTCGCCATGATACCGGCGAAATTTGCCTGCGAAAATGGTATAGATTTCATCTATATTTTTATCCCCCCGAACCATATGAGCAAACTGGCTGTTTCTCTCTCCTATGTAGATGATTTTGGCGCGAGGGTGCTTTTTTTTCAGCTCAGCTGCGACGGCCAGTAGCGGACTGATGTGTCCGCCGGTCCCGCCTCCGGACAGCAATATTTTCATTTCTTTTCCCTTCTCTATATGAGTTGGACCCGCTTTTAGGCCCTTCTCCCCTGTTAACAGCATACGATGTGTAGCGTGAAATGTTAAATACCAATCCGACTGCTGCCATCACGAAAACCACACTTGTCCCGCCGTAGCTGATCAGCGGCAGAGTAATTCCTTTCAATGGCAGTAGGCCTATCATCGCCCCTATATTAATAAAAGTCTGTAGGCTGAGCCAGGCCAGTACACCCGTAGCCATCAACCTAGTAAACTCATCCGGAGCTCTTTCCATAATGTTTTTTATACGTACAAAGAATGCAGTTATCAGAACGACAACCAAACTAGAGCCTATAAAGCCAAACTTTTCGGCAATTATGGCGAAGATGGAATCATTTGCCGCTTCCGGCAAGTAACCATATGCTTGCCCGCTACTAGCCAGCCCACGACCGGCGATACCGCCTGACCCGACCGCTATAAAGGCCTGGCATGCCTGATAACCGGTATTGACACAGTCGGCCTCCGGATTCAAGAAAGTATTAAGCCTGTCTCTCCTGTACCCGAACGGCAGAATGAACAAAACTGCCACTACCCCCACAATTAATCCAGCCTGTAGCACCTCGCGCATTGGCAAGCCAGCGACAAAGAACATAGATCCCATAATTGCCGCCAGCACTGCGGCTGAACCAAAGTCACTCTGGATAAGTGCTACAACTACCATGAAAACTCCTGAAACCGCGATAGCTGGCCTGAAAGGCTTGTTAAACAAACCAACTTGCTTGTAATCAATTCTCTTCTCTATAAATGATGCCAGCCATACAATGAATGCCAACTTTACTATCTCGACCGACTGCAGTGACAATCCGCCTATTCTTATCCATCTGGGTGCTGGATATTCTGAGCTAACAGGTAAAAAGAGCGTGACAATAGTTGCTAGTCCACCAACTATCAAAAGTGGAATACCCAGCTTGCGCCATTTGTCTATCGGCACTAAAGATGCTCCGAGAAAGGCTACAAGACCAATAAAAATAGAGATGATTTGACGGCCAGCGAAGTAACTATCCCCCACGTTGAACCTGGCACCCAACGCCGGACTTATCGAATAAACAACTATGAGCCCAACTACTAATAATGCCAGGCTGAATATCAACAATAAATAATCCGGCCTGTGTTTTCGCCTTTTAACCCCACCGTCGTCCCTGATCGCGTATGGGGTCCGTCTCCTCTCTTTGCGGAGCGGCCCGGCCATCACTGTCTCCCCAGCAAAAATACGATGATGCCAATCACGGTGGCCACATAACCTATCGTCCAAAAACGCATAGTGACTTTTGTCTCCGGCCAACCAATTGCCTCAAAATGATGGTGTATAGGCGAAGAGCGGAATACCCGCTTGCCGTTTCGTAACTTCTTGGACAGACGATTGATTATCACTGACCCGGTTTCGGCCACATAAACTATCCCGATTATCGGCAATACGTACACCGTATCTGTCTGCATGGCGATAATACCAAGGGAGGTCCCCAAGGCAAACGAGCCCACATCCCCCATAAAGAATCTGGCCGGATAAATATTAAACCAAGTGTAACTAAGTAACGCGCCCACGGTAGACAAACAAAATGCCGCCAGCGCGTATTTCCCCTGAACCGCGGCAATAAAACCATACCCGGAAAATGAAGAAGCCAAAAGACCTCCCGCCAACCCATCTAGGCCGTCAGTAATATTTACTGAGTTAGCGGTTGATACAACGACTAGCCAAAATACCAATATTACCCCCGCCCCTAGAGCAACTTCACCGAAACCGAAATTCAAACTGGTTACGTCCAGCTTTGCAAAAAACCACCAACCACCAGCCAGCGCTACTACGCTATGGAGGAAAAATTTAATTTTTGACCTCATACCGGCAATTCCGAGATTGTTCCCTCTGATATTTATCCAGTCATCTACCAAGCCAATAGCCCCAGCACCAACCATACCCGCAAGCGGCAACCAGGTCTCGCTACGGCTCAGGTTGGCAACGATAGTTACAAGAGCAATAGACACTACAAAAATAATGCCAGCCATGGTCGGAATGTTGCGTCGATGTTTTTCGGCATGGAGTTTGGCGTAAACACTAGCTTTCCCGCCTGACCAGGCCTCACTGCGTTGCCTCTTCCACCACTCGCCTGTGTATGCAAGAGTCGTATAAACCGGTGTCAGAACCATACTGGCAGCAAATGTGGCAAAGGCTAGAAAAAAAATTCTAATCAGTGTAGACGATTGGATTGTTAGTTCTATAATTTCACTCATAAAAATTTCTGATTTTCTGCGGCAAAAGCTTCAGAAAGCTAAATTTGCCAGATGAATATCGCTATTAATTATACTATTTATTGAGCCCATTTCATATTTCAAATTCCAGCAAAACTGCTTTAATCCGACAATTCCCCAACATGGGCTCACTCACTCTTCGGCCTAACTCCAAAGTTATTAATTAACATCTCGGCAAGCTCGACAAAAATCGGCCCCGCCGCCGTGGTACCAGCATAGCCCGCAATTTTTGGATCGTTAACCCTAGTCACTATTACATATTCCGCGCTGTCACCGCCGACAAATCCCATAAACGTGCCGTTGAAACTGTTTTCGTAATAGCCTCCTTCGGGATTGGGAATCTGAGCCGTACCGGTTTTTCCACCAATTGAATATTCACTTCTTAAGTTATCCATACCGTAGTACTGATGATTCTCTGAAAATGCGTATTCCATGAGATTGCGTAAAGATTCGGCAGCAGAAGCACTAACAGTCCGGCCCAACTTCTTTGGTTTGAAACTTTCTTCCCGGCCTTCGGAATCTGTGGTCTTTTCAATCAACCTTGGCTGATAGTAATTCCCGCCATTTACAACCCCCGCCAGTGCCGCTCCCACTTGAAGAGTTGTAGCAGTCATGCCTTGGCCGAAAGCGCTGTTGGCAAACTGAATGTTTAGGCCAAAACCATCATCAGGCTTAGGTATAGTGCCCGAAGCTTCGTAGCCTTGTTCTATACCTGTTTGCCGTCCAAAGCCATACTTCTGAGACATATACTGATGCCAAGTATTCCTTGCCTTGGAGTTTATTTCACCGCCGCCCATTTGCATCAACAACCAAGTCGCGCCGGTATTTAGGGATCTCTGAAGTATATCTCCCATAGTCCTTGTACCCGATCCTCTCTCGCCGACTACGTTCAGTATTGTTTCTCCATCAACAACCCAGGCCCCCGGGTCCGCGTAAGAAGTGCTTTCGTTTACAACCCCAAGATCCAACGCGGCTGCCATCGTAAGAGGCTTCATAATCGATCCGATTTCCAGCGGTGAACCAACCACAGGATTAGTAAAAACCGACGCATCTTTGACTCTATAAAATTCTGCTGGATCATAGGTCGGATATCCGGCCATGGCTTTAACCGCGCCCGTGTCGGCTTCTATTATCACGGCGCTGCCAGATTCGGATATAGCATGAGCCACTCCCTGCTTTAGAATATCTTCTAACTGCTGCTGCATGCCGATATCTATAGTTGTTTCAACTCGATTGCCAGGCGCCGGATCAATAATCACATTGTCCTTGTTGGCCGCCAAAGGAACTCCTTCCGCGTCAGTGATAGCTTTTAGCTGGCCGGGCGTACCGCTTAATTCATTATTAAGAGCCTGCTCCAGCCCATAAGTCCCTTGTCCCTCGTCATTAACAAACCCAAGCACCTGGGCCGCTAACTTGCCTTGTGGGTATGAACGCTGAGGCACTCCACGAGTGCCAATCCCCTTTAGCTCTAGTTTATTTATCGCCTGAGAAGTCTTTTGATCAAGTTTCTTTGTCAATATTACATATCTTGTGTCTTTGAGGCGTAATTTCTTCTCATAATTTTTAGCTTTGGCTCCAGTAATATTCGCTAGTTTACGAGCCGCCTTTTTGGAACTGGTCACATAAACCGGATCAGCATAAAGAGTATATTTTATCTCGTTCAAGACTATAGGAATCGCTCCATCGCCTGATTGGGCAAGTATCACTCCGCGTTCTGCTGGAATGGCATATTCCTTGAGCTGGCCAGTCAATGCGGCTTGCTTGTAATAAGAATGCTGCAATATCTGCATATAAAATAATCTGACAATAAAAACCGCGCTAACTAGCAAAATCAACACATACCATATACGGATGCGTTTCACCGGGTCGCTTTTGCGATTATTCGCGGCAGTCATAATGCAGGTAAATTACCTCTCGATTATTTTATAACCAAATATAGCAGTACCCTCTTCATGTAAAGAGGATCATATCAGGCTCTAGCCACCGCAATGCAAAATGGCGAAATTTTAGATGATGGCCAAGTGAGATAAAAAGATTGTTTTTCGATTGAATCATATCCATTGATATGATGAGTGAGAAAACAGTCTTTTTAACCGCTTGGACGCGGCCAAAAAGCGTCATTTTGCTTTGCGGTGGCTATATCTACCCTATGTTATTTAGTTTTGTATTGTTCCGGACGGCTGGAGAGAAACGAGATTCTTAGCGACCTCGCTGTTTTTCACTCTCTCTTGGGCTTGAAGCCTTGCGGCATCAATCACCAATTGGTCGTGCTCCGCCTGCAGGCTGGTTTGCTCCTGTTTCAGATCATTAATCTGATAGCTATAGGCATTGGTTTTAGTGACCTGCGTCAAATATAGCAAGCCGATTAGACAAACAAGCACGATTAATATAATCGTGTTGCTTACCGGACCAAGCACTTTAGCGTTATCACGGAAGCTCGTGGTATTTTGACCACGAACAAAACGCTGCCTGCCCATCGCAACTGAGGATGAGTATGTCATGTATTTTTTGTTTTTGTTTTATATTTCCCTTCAGGTGAAACCTGAAGATTTGGTCTAACCCGCGCTTCATTTAAATAAAGCGCGGGTTTTTACACTAGTAAACTAGAAGTCTATAAGACTCTAACTTTTACCTTGTATGACCGGGATAGATTTTTTACCGTAATTGGCATATCAATCCCCTTTCTTTTTGTTTTGTTCCAACGCATGTAACCAAGAATCAATTTTCAGGGCAAAGCCCTAAAATATGCTTCTTGTTGCGGCACAGCTCGTTGATAATCGCTCTAGTGCTCCCTCGCCGTATATAAATACGGTTCGGTCCGCGCTTCACGATGTATCACCGAGCTGTACTCGCATACATGTGTTGGAGTTTTTGTTTTTTCACTGCGGCTCGCAGCTTCGCACTACGGGCTCGCGGGTTGAAAACTATCTCCTCGTCGTCTGCCATTATTGGCCTCTTATTTAGAAGCTTCAAGACAGCGTCGTAGCGATCACCAGCAACTTCGCCATATGCCTTTTTGACAATTCTGTCTTCCAGGCTATGGAAACTGATAACCGCTATTCGCCCTCCAGGCTCTAGCATTTCAATCCAGAGTGGAATAGCTTCCCTGAGCTGCTCTAGCTCGCTATTAACTGCAAGTCTAAGCGCTTGAAATGTCCGCGTAGCCGGGTGAGTTTTGCTACCCCCCGGCCAAGCACGGGCCACGATATTTGCCAGCTGGTGGGTAGTAACAATAGGTCGATTTTCCACTATCAGGCTAGCTATTCGCTTGGCCCGCGGCTCTTCGCCATACACTCGGATAAGTTCACTCAACTCCGCTTTACTATAGTTATTAACTATGGTTTCAGCCGTTAAGCTCTGTCCCTGATCCATACGCATATCCAGTGGTCCGTCTAGCCTTATGCTAAACCCCCTGCTCGCTATATCAAGGTGCGGTGACGACACGCCCAAATCTGCCAAAATCAGGTCGAATCTCCTACCTGCGCTAATCAGCTCCTGGCTTGCGCTCAAAAAATCCCTATGGATTACCTGAACGCCACTGGCCTCGAAGTTTTCGCGTAAGTACTCGATTGCATTTCGATCGCGATCTACAATAGTAGAGCCAGATTCATTTTGATCTTTTTTCGAATCTGATTTTTGAAAGGTGCGTTCCAATATCGCTCGGGCGTGCCCGCCATACCCCGCCGTTAGGTCAAGATATGACTCTCCTGCTTTTGGCTGAAGAGCTTCGAGCACCGCTTCTAGCAATACCGGAATGTGATTGTTGTTCTCCATCGCTAGAGAATAACATTTTTTATTTTGGCTTGTCTTCCTAAGGCCGTAACCTTATTCCAACGATTTGTTTTTGTCCGTGGTGTCTTTACATGCGTTTTTGTTTTTGCAAGGTCACCTATCTAGCAGCCAGCTTTTTGTTTTTTTGGTGTAGTTTTTGTTTTTGTTTGCCCCGGATAAACCGGAGCTGGTTGGTACGAGAGGACGTTATGGACTTTGCGAGAGATTATATTAATCTTTCAGGAGCCCTAACTTCCTCGGCCATATACTAGTGAATTTAGTATGTGGTAATACCAACCTATTTTGAGAGACTTATGTGTGAGGTGGAGTTTTGGGAGGTGTTTTGATGTAAGGTGCTAAGGTTTTGAAGTGGTTATCCTTTGCCCACTTGTTGGCTGCCAGATAGCTGACCTCAAGAAGTGCATCGATGTGCAAAACTTGATAGTTCTTCTATCTGATCTGGTCGAATTGTTAATGTTCTGGCAAAGAAGCTTGCTCTTGCTAGCTTGCGCTAATGCGCCAATAGCTTCCCGCCCGTACGGCTACCACATCGCGGTCGATCCCTGCATGTTCCAGCAAATGCTGTTCAATCACTATCCTGCCCTGTTTCTGGTCTAGACTGGCTTCAGTCTTGCCTTTGCGGAATTTGACATTCAGATCGGCCGTTTCCTCGTCCAGGATATTTCCTTTCAGTTTCGGCTCCATCTGGTCATCCCAAACAGATTTAGGATACGCGTGCAGGTAATCCTTAAAACCCCTCGTTACGACTACTCCGCTAACGAACTCAGCTCTAAGCTCGGAGGGCACTGTCAGCCTCCTTTTGTCGTCGAGCTTGCGTTCGAAATAATCTACCGTAGCCATAAGTCCCAGGTTTTAAATTTGTAGTGGTTTTTTGTTTTGCGGGAGCAACTTCTTGTTAGTTGCCTGGCTTCGTAGGTAGTCTATTTTTGGTCTACCCACGTTTACCCACTAGACATGATTTTACACCGATTACTTACCCACGTCCAGTGTCATAATCATATTTATCTCTCACCTACTACAAGTTTTCCACAATTTTAAGAGTTATCCACAATATGTGGTGTTAGCAGCAAATCTTTACCGCTATATTAGTGTTTTTGGTTTAATTTTTATTATTGTTTTGATTTGTTGTATTTTTTATGTTTTAATAAATTAAAATAAAAGTAGCAAATCTCGAAGATAAAAAAGTCGCGGGCTCAGAACATATCCAACGGTTAGTCACAGAAATTAATCAAACCGGCGAAAACTACGCGATAGCCAGAGCATCCGGAACAGAACAAATATTGCGCCTTTCTGTTCAACCCAGACATCCTCGGCAGGTAGACGAAATCTTAGATCAACTCTCTAGGGAGGTTAACAGCTTGTTAGGTGACGGGCCCCAATAGATCACATGTCTATAACTACTTTTGAATATCCCACTAGTTTAGTAACCGAAACTTCGCTTCTGCCCGAAGCAGTGATAGCTACCGAAGCTTATGAAAAGCTAGAAGAAGCAGGATTTTCTGTAGTATCCGGGTTGAGCGTGACACTAGCTGAACAGCTAATAACTCGCTCTGAAGAGGACCATATTGGCGATTTTTGCCCTGATGCCTCAGGAAGATTCTCAAGCTTAGATTCTATATCAAAATGGCATTTAAAAGGCCGTCTACCCCTACCCATGATAAGCGAAGACAGACTTTACGGTATGGGATGGATGGGGGCTTCTGAGTC